>Ga0067045_1027443_pt1 | contig 132825 bp, 110 predicted proteins | sample TerdegcTABiofilm_FD_59184 | JGI IMG/M metagenome (GOLD analysis project Ga0067045, IMG submission 59184) | Combined Assembly of (Gp0054472, Gp0054536) Wastewater bioreactor microbial communities from Singapore -Terephthalate degrading...
GCGAGCCCGGCCCGCTTCGCCTGAGCTACGCAAGAGCTCCGCTCAGCGGGCCTTGACCACCCACCCCCAACCAGAAAGAAAGGCGAACAGAGTCTCCAATTAAACGGCCCGGATCAGGGGGCTGGGTCACCGGTGAAGTTCCCGGCACGGCGGGAGTGAGGGGCGTGGGACGGATCAAAAGATTTAACCCACAGAACGGACAGTGGCGAGGCCCATTCACAAACCTAGTCTTGTGGTGACGTATTATTGATGTCTCGAACAATCTGCACCGGTTGTAAGGAACCGAAATGGCGTTGAAGGTCTGAAGCAAATCTTTGGGCGGTGACCCTCATGATCGGCTGGCCGCCCGACGCTCTGCGAACGGTGGAGCGACTTAGTGTTGTACTGTCGCTCAGTTCTGAAATTGTTCTCAGTCGATTCCGGCGCATGAATTCCGGTAAGCCAACTATGTATACCATCTCACTTCCATCGACTGGCGGGAATACAGAATTGAGAATTGGGTCTAGTGCGGATCTGAGAATCTGCACCTTATCGCGTGCCTCGCTACCACTAGTCAGTATCAAGATGTCTCCAGGACGAACCTGCTCCACACGTGCGCCACCAGGCGAGAAGGCGAACAATGTTCTTTCTATCCTGGGGATCAAGATTGCGTCGATCCAAGATCCGAAAAGCTTCTCATGGTGCAACTTGGATATGTTCGCAGTGGCAGCCGTGATATGAGCTAGCCATTCATCAAAGCTATAGTCCAAGCAGATGTCAGCTTTTGTTAAATCACTCAGATTCTGCAATTCTGCATCTTTATCAATTAAGCGATTAAATAATTCAATTTGTTTCCCGACTAAGGGTTTGCCATCGCTTAAAACAATGAAATGTTCAGCATCACCTTTTTGAACGCTCCGGTGTAAGGACTTGTCCAATTTGTTTACGGATTCGACGTTTGCACGCCTGAAACCATTGACGATACGTCCTTCATCCCCTCGTTCCTCATAGTAGGCTTCGAACCAGTTATTTGGATTGGCCTTAGTCCCAAAAAAAGGAGCTGCAAAGCCGTTGCTCCAACCATTAATGAAGCCGCAAAGCAACAGGCTTTCGTGATCTTCTGGGGTGTCAGGATATAATTCGGTCACGGACCATTTTCCTAACTAAGGTCATATAAAAGTCTGGTGTTTCGTTTGGTTTCCAGTCGTAGACAGCTATCTCTGCAGACAGAGTTCGTAGTTGTTCCCGAAGAGGCTCGTCGAATTTTCCAATATCCTCGATCATTTGGGCGGGCGCTATTATGTGCTTCAAGTGGTCTGCTAAAACAATTGATGTGCGTATCGCCACTTCCACAGCCGAAGCGCGGCGATCAGGACGATTGCTTCCTTCGGAAGCCAATCCCGCTATGCGAAGATAGCTTATTGTTGTGCTATCGAATGCCGGTGTTTCAGAGATCAATTCAGGCTTTATATGGCCATCAAAGTAATTCGCCGGCGAACCGAATACCCAAGCGATGTGTCTAAATGCGCCATTCAATTCTGAATCAAGTTCGTAGTCTTCGAGGTAAACAAATTCATCCGCAAGTTCCGAGAAGACACCATCCGCTGCGCCGCCGGTATCGAAGGGAAAAATATGGAATGGTCGATCAGCTGCTGCGCAATCGAATATGAACGCCATAGGAAAATAGGAGATGTACTCTCGTTTTTGGTCTCCACCTTTAATTTTATAGTCTGGTCGTGCGACAAATAGATATACGAGTTCCTTGCCAAATACTTTGCAATTAACTGGCTGAATTTTGCCCTGCTTTATAATTTCACGGCCATTTCCTACGGCAGTAACGTGAACTAGTGGGAGAGGAGAAACGGGTGCTACCTCAGCCGAGTTTTTCCGGAGACTTCGTTCCGAAGTTCCGGTCTTCCGCCGTTTCATTGGGCGCCTAACGTCACTCAAATCCCCAAATCCTCTTCCCGCAGCCGCTTGACCTCGTCCCGGAGGCGGGCGGCCTCCTCGAACTCCAGGTTCGCGGCGGCTTCGCGCATCTGTTTTTCGAGGCTGGCGATGGCAGCCTTGAGGTTGTGACCCGTTTCGCCCCGAAGTGGCAAGGGTTTTTCTTCGGCGACGCCGCGTTCGCGGTTCCGCCGGGACCTGGAAGCAGACGGCTTTTCGCCGAGTTCGGAGAGGATGTCTGACACGGCGCGTTTGATGGTCTGCGGCGTGATGCCGTGCTCGGCATTGTAGGCCATCTGTTTTTCGCGGCGGCGGCTGGTTTCGTCCATGGCGCGCTGCATGGAGCCGGTGATCTTGTCCGCATACAGAATGACCTTGGCCTCGGCATTCCGCGCGGCGCGGCCGATGGTCTGGACGAGGGAGGTTTCCGAGCGCAGGAAGCCTTCCTTGTCGGCGTCCAGGATGCCGACGAGGCCGCATTCGGGAATGTCGAGCCCCTCGCGCAGCAGGTTGATGCCGACGAGGACATCGAACACGCCGAGGCGGAGATCGCGGATGATCTCGATGCGCTCGATGGTGTCGACATCGGAATGCATGTAGCGGACCTTCACCCCGTTCTCGTGGAGGAAGTCTGTCAGGTTTTCCGCCATCTTTTTCGTCAGGGTGGTGATCAGCGTGCGCATGCCGTTTGCGGCGGCGGCCTTGGCCTCGGCCATGATGTCGTCGACCTGGTTGGCGCCGTCATTGGAGACGGGGCGGACCTCGATCGGCGGGTCGATCAGGCCGGTGGGGCGGATGACTTGCTCCGTGAACACACCGCCCGTGCGCTCCAGCTCCCAGCTGCCGGGGGTGGCGGAGACGTGGATCGTCTGGGGGCGCATGGCGTCCCATTCCTCGAATTTGAGGGGGCGGTTGTCGATGCAGGAGGGCAGGCGGAAGCCGTATTCGGCGAGGGTGGACTTGCGCGAGAAGTCGCCTTTGAACATGGCGCCGATCTGGGGGATCGTCTGGTGGGACTCGTCGGTGAAGACGAGGGCGTTCTCGGGCAGGTATTCGAAGAGGGTGGGGGGCGGCTCGCCGGGCTTGCGGCCGGTGAGGTAGCGGGAATAGTTCTCGATGCCGTTGCAGGAGCCGGTGGCGGCGAGCATTTCGAGGTCGTACTGCGTGCGCTGTTCGATGCGCTGGGCTTCGAGGAGTTTTCCGTTTTTCTCGAAATGGGCGATGGTGGCTTTGAGCTCGGCCTTGATCTTCTCGATGGCCTGGTTGAGCGTCGGGCGCGGGGTGACGTGGTGGCTGTTGGCGTAGATCTTGACCTGGGGCAGCTTCTGGATCGTGCGCCCGGTGAGGGGATCGAACTCGGTGATGCTCTCCAGCTCGTCGCCGAAGAAGGAGAGCTTCCAGGCGCGGTCCTCATAGTGGGCGGGGAAGATGTCGATGACATCGCCCTTGACGCGGAAGGCGCCGCGGCCGAAGGCGACATCGTTGCGGGTATACTGGTTGGCGACGAGGCGCTGGGTGACCTCCTTGGGGTCGATCCGGTCGCCGGCCTTCAGGGTGAAGGTCATGGAGGTGTAGCTCTCCACCGAGCCGATGCCATAGAGGCAGGAGACGGAGGCAACGATGATGACGTCGTCCCGCTCCAGGATGGCGCGGGTGGCGGAGTGGCGCATCCGGTCGATGGCCTCGTTGATGGAGCTTTCCTTCTCGATGTAAAGGTCCGAGCGCGGAACATAGGCTTCGGGCTGGTAGTAATCGTAATAGGAGACGAAGTATTCGACCGCATTGTCCGGGAAGAAGGATTTGAACTCGCCATAGAGCTGGGCGGCGAGGGTCTTGTTCGGCGCGAGGATGAGGGCGGGGCGCTGGGTGGCCTCGATGACCTTGGCCATGGTGAAGGTCTTGCCCGTGCCGGTGGCGCCGAGGAGGACCTGGTCGCGCTCGCCGGACTGGATGCCGTCCACAAGCTCGGGGATGGCGGTGCGCTGGTCGCCGGCGGGTTCGTATTCGGAGGCGACGCGGAAACGCTTGCCGCCTTCGAGCTTCACCCAGTCGCGGTCCGGCCGGTGGGGCGTCCACTGGTCTGACGGCAGGCGGCCGGCAGCATCAAGCGCGGTGCCATCAAGGGCGAAGGCAGCAGAAGCGTCAGCGACGCCGCGAGCGGGGGGACGGGAGGAGCGGGCCATGCCGGGCATATTGGGCCGGGCGGGGAGAGAGTAAAGGGTGTTCTTGTATTGTTCGGTGCGCTAGACTGCGCGCCGAGGCCCCGGCAGAGGGCCGGCGCAGGGCGGCGCGGGCGAAGGCAAGGAGGAGACGTAAGCATGGCAGGGCAGCAGGCAGGAAAGCAGGCCGGAGGACAGTCAGGCCACCGGATATTCAGGATGGCGTTCGCCAGCGTCTATCCGGCCTATGTCGCCAAGGCGGAGAAGAAGGGGCGCACGAAAGGGGAGGTGGACGAGATCATCCGCTGGCACACCGGCTACAGCCAGGCGCAGTTGGACGCGCAGATTGCGGTGGGGGTGGACTTCGAAACCTTCTTCGCAGAGGCCCCGGCGATGAATCCGGCGCGGGAACTGATCACGGGCGTCGTCTGCGGCGTGCGCGTGGAAGCGGTCGAAGACCCGCTGATGCGGGAAATCCGCTACCTGGACAAGCTCGTGGACGAGCTGGCCAAGGGGAAGACGATGGGGAAGATTTTGAGGGGTTAGGTGGGTTCAAGCTGGGGTTCGTCCTCTTCTTCTGTTTGGGCTTCGAGCTCAACCGCCTGCGCAGAAGGTCTCTGCGGTCTTAGGCGTTGCTGAGCTGGGGGCACGAAGATGCGGACACCTCTGATGGCCTTCTTGAGCGCTTCGGCCGCAATAGTTCCTTCGCCACAGCCTTCGGCATCCTCAAGGAAATTGAGAACGGTACGATTCATTAAATCGCCTTCCTGATAGCCGTTCACTTGTTCTGCTATGGCTGTGTAACAAAGGGCGCGCATTTCCTGACGCCCGTGATGTGCACTGGCGCAAACGCCATTTTGAGATCGGACATCATCAGCAAACATCGCATCGATCCGGCTGCGCCAATCTGAGAGGCAGGGACCATTCCGGCAGGCTTGAGCTGCAAGCGCCCAGAAGGCGCCAGGATCGGGAATGCGGGCAAGCAGTTCCATAACGATTACCCGTGCGTAGTGAAACTCCGCCGCCGCGCCAGCGATCACAACGAGTTGCACAACATTGGCAACATCCCTTGGGGACATGAAGGCCGGAATTTCTTCGTCCTCATCATCTATCAACTCGTCCAGAAGCGCTTCCAGGCGCAGCTTTTCCGCGCGGCGCCACACTTGCTGTTCCTCCTTCGCAAGGCTCCGGATTGCGTCGCTCTCAGGAGTGCCTTCAAACCATGCCTTCCGCCATTGCTCGGAGAGCTGCTGCAATTTCTGGTAAGGCGTGCCTGCAAGAACGCCGTACTGATCGAGCATCCACTCCGCGCCTGCTCTTACTTCCGGGTCTGCATGTAGAAGCAGTTCGCCGAGGCGGAACTGATTGTAGGGAACCTTGGGCAGGTGAAGATCCTTGCGGAGCTGCATGTGCTTTTCAACGCGCTCCTCGAATTTCTTGCGGGCAATGTAAGCTTTTCCCGTCTTTCCGGCTTTTTCCGCCTTCTTCATGCCCTGCTTGAAGAAACGAACTTCTGTAAACGGATCGAAAGCATCCAGTTGGCCAGCGTCGTATAGCCGGTCCTGCGCACGGCTGCGTTGCCAGATGCCGATGGCCTGGAACAGCGCTGCCATAATCACGAGATCAACCATGGCGCGTGCGGCAAAGGTCAGGTGTTTCGCCGCCGGAACAATATTCGGAGCCTGAGTGCCGGAGCAGTCTCCTGTAACACAGGCGCCCGCGACGGGTGTACGGATATCTACACTGTAGATTTCCCACCAGTCGACGAATGGGACAGCCTTGGCAAGTTCCCCGCCAAAAAAGCTCAGCCAGGCAAAGAACGGGTCGGAAATCGGGGCGCCATCGGCACCCGTGAACGCATGGAAAACGCCATTTATCTGATGAAGCGCCAGCGGCACCAGAATGAACAGGAAGGCATACCCGAGAAGCGCCTCGTCTTTGAGGTCATTCTCAAAGCCGATCTGGATTTCCTTGCCATCTGTCCGCAACAGGCGCGAAGCAATTTCGCGGTCTTCTTCGATCCACGCCCAGCGCCGGCCGAGAGCAATAACCATCAGCATGCCTAGAGCAATAGGCGCTAGTCCGAAAGGTTGCGGCAGGATGAACCCAAGTGCTGTCAAGGGAACCAGTGACAGGATAACGAAGCCATGGGGAACTAGTGGGCCGTGTTGAGTCGCGCCCGTCAGCGGCGCAACAAAGCGAACGAGAATTGAGTCGAACCAGCTCAGCGCGATCGCGGGCGCGCCGATCAGTAGAGGAGTGTTGGCTGCTGTGTCTCCCGGTTCTCGCTCGCTCTCGGCCAGATGATCAATGTAACGCTGGATGTGGGGCAGGAAGATGAAGGCCACGAAGAGCGCGACGACGGCAAATGTGATCCAGTAAGCGAGATTGGCGGCAACACCTTCTTGCTGGTTCTGTGAAACCTGGGCCGCCCAACTAGCCAGTGTGATGATGCCCGCCAACAGAGCGGCACCCATCCAGAAGGAAGAGGCGGAAATCGCGTCATCACGCAGCATCTCCCGCTTCAAGGCATCCTGTTCCTCGCGAGACTGCAGATAGAATCCTGAAATCAAAGGGATGAGCGCCAGACCAACCGAAGCGATCAGAGCCGCAACATGCTGGGGCTTGGTGATATCGCTTCCAACGCCGTGCAGGCCGAGATTTTCCCATGGTAGCATGCCAGGTTGGGCGGACAGAAAAGTAAACGCGGTGAGCCCGCCAAAAGCAGCAAACAGATAAATGAATAATTCCCGGAAGCTGCGGTCGGCCGTTCTACGTTGCGCCTCCAGTCGTTTGATTGGCTGTATGCGGACAACAGGCTTTAACTTCGCCCATATCTGAAGCATCCGCGCCATGTTGGCGGTGAAGAGGCCGGTGATCAGGGTGGCGAGGGCGAGCCAGTCGGCGCGGACATTGGCTGGGGCGACGTCTGGGAAGAAGGGCGCGGCGAGGAGGAAGGCGCCGGTGGCGGCGAGCGCCAGGCCGCAGAAGATCGCCGTTGCGCTCCAGCTCCATTCTGCCCGGAATTGTTGATAGCTGACCCTGCTCGCGGCTGTGCCCTGGCGGCCCATGTCACGCGTCTCCTCACCCGATGTACCCCTCTTGGATTTCTACCTTTACGCTTTGTTAACCTTCGCGCAAGGGGAGAGTTTTGGGTGGGCGGGGCGAAGGGGATCAGACAATCCTGAAGAGGTGTTGCAGCGTCAGGTAGATAGCGCCGGAGAGGGTGGCGCTGGCGGGGACGGTGATGATCCAGGCGGCGGCGATGCTGGTGACGTGCTGGCGGCGGACGAGCTTGCGGGCCGATTTGCGGCGGGCGAGGCCGGAGAATTGGGTGGACGCGCCATTGGGCGATTTCATGTGAACATAGGCGACGCGCGTTTGCGACGTGGCGGTGAACCATTCGCGGAAGAAGCCGACGCCGAAGATCGCGCCCACGGCGATGTGGGTGGAGGACACGGGCAGGCCGAGCCAGCTGGCGATGATGACGGTGACGGCGGCGGCCAGGGCGACGCAATAGGCGCGCATCGGATTGAGCTTGGTGATCGAGTCGCCGACCATGCGGATGAGCTTTGGCCCGAACAGCATCAGGCCGAAGGAGATGCCCGAGGCGCCGATCATCATCACCCAGAGCGGGATGGTCACCCGGTCTGACACCTCCCCATCCTGCAGGGCGTGGACGATGGCGGCGAGCGGGCCGATGGCGTTGGCCACATCATTGGCGCCGTGGGCGAAGGAGAGCAGCGCAGCAGAAAAGATCAGCGGCCAGATGAACAGCTGGCGCAGCGACTGGTTGCGGTTTTCCATGCCTTCGGACTGGCGGCGGATCAGCGGGTGGCTGAGCGCCCAGGCGATGAGTGCGATGGCGAGGCCGATCAGCAGGGAGTGGGGCAGGGAAATCTTGACCAGCTTGCTGACGCCTTTCAGTGCCATATAGGTGCCGAAGGCGCCGGCCATGACGGCGATCAGCACGGGCACCCAGCGGCGGGCGGCGGCGATCTTGTCTTCCCGGTAGATGATGGCGATCTTGATGAAGGCGAGGACGGCCGCCGCGATGATGCCGCCCATCACCGGGGAGATGACCCAGGAGGCGGCGATGCCGGCCATCACCGGCCAGCTGACGGCGCCGAAGCCGGCCGCCGCGATGCCTGCGCCCATGACGCCGCCGACGATGGAATGGGTGGTGGAGACCGGCGCGCCCAGAACGGTGGCGAGGTTGATCCAGAGGGCGGCGGAGATCAGCGCCGCCATCATCAGCCAGACGAAGGTTTCGGTGTTGGCGACATTGGTGGGGTCGATGATGCCGCGCGAGATGGTGGAGACGACATCCCCGCCCGCGAGCAGGGCGCCGGCGCTTTCACAGATGGCGGCGATGATGATGGCGCCGGTCATGGTCAGCGCCTTGGAGCCGACGGCGGGGCCGACATTGTTGGCCACATCATTGGCGCCGATATTGAGCGCCATATAGCCGCCGATGGCGGCGGCTGCGACGATCAGCAGGCCATTGGTCTGGTTGCCGAACAGCGTGCCGCCGATCAGCACGATGGCGGCGAGAAAGAGGAAGGCAAAGCCGGGAGCCACCAGGCCGCGCGCCAGGGTGGCGGTGGCGGCTTCGGCTTTCCCGATCTTCGCAAGGTCTTTGTCGAGCGTCTCCTTGACGATCGTTGGTTCCTTGCCATCCACCATTGAAGCCCCCGCGCTCGAGACGATGTGAGGCGCAGAAGCCGCAACCGCCGGCAATTTGCAAGCCGAACCGCCCGAGATTCCGGCGTGCAACTGCAGATGTCATACGGTTGTCATAAAACCCCCAAGCGGTGTCCGCGAAGATTTCGATGAAATTCAAACGGCTGGCGAAACCGTAACTCCATCCGTCTGTGTCAGAACGGGGCGTAACGAAACGGCACGGGACGCCCGGAGAGGCAGCCTGGCCACAGGTGATTGGATTAAAGGGTATTCCCATGGCGAAGACGATCCTGGTGGTCGATGATGATCCGACGCAGCGCCGCCTGCTTCAGGCAGCCGTCGAGAAGGCGGGCTTTGCCTGCCGCACGGCGCCCGATGGCGAGACCGGCCTGCAGCTGGCGTCTGACGCGCGCGAAGGCGTGGATGTGGTGCTGCTGGATCTGACGATGCCGGGCCTTTCGGGCATGGAGACGCTGGAGCGGCTGAACACCAAGCGCCCGGACCTGCCGGTGATCATGCTGACGGCAACGAGCGGCATCGACACCATCGTGCAGACGATGCGGCGTGGGGCGGTGGACTTCATTGTGAAGCCGGCAAACCCGGAACGTGTGGTCGTCTCGATCCGCAACGCGCTGAAGATGCAGAGCCTGACGGGCGAAGTGAAACGCCTTTCGCGCAAGGCCGAAGGCGGCATGAAGTTCGAGGACATGATTGCCTCGGCTCCGGCGATGCGCAGCGTGATCCGCATGGCAGAGCGCGGTGCGGCGTCGGATATTCCGATGCTGATCCTGGGCGAAAGCGGTGTGGGTAAAGAGGTGGTTGCGCGCTGCATTCAGGGCGCAAGTGCGCGGGCGGGCAAACCGTTCGTGACGGTCAACTGCGGCGCCATTCCGGAAAACCTCGTGGAGTCGATCCTGTTCGGCCATGAGAAAGGCGCGTTTACGGGGGCGGTTTCCAAATCGCCCGGTAAGTTCGTTGAAGCCGATGGCGGCACGCTGTTCCTGGATGAGGTGGGCGAGCTGCCGCTGGACGCGCAGGTGAAACTGCTCCGTGCCCTGCAGGAAGGAGAAGTGGACGCTGTGGGTTCGCGCCGCCCGACCAAGGTGGATGTGCGCATCATCTCGGCGACGAACCGCGACCTGGCTGGCCAGGTGAAGGCGGGCACGTTCCGCGAAGACCTGTTCTACCGCCTCAACGTGTTCCCCATCGACATGCCGTCGCTGCGCGAGCGCCGGGAGGATATTCCGGCACTCGTTGACCATTTCATCGCGCGCTTCAATGCCAGCGAGGGCACCAAGGTGACCGGCGCAGGCGAAGACACGCTGCAGATGCTGTATGCCTATGACTGGCCGGGCAACGTGCGCCAGCTTGAAAACTCTGTCTTCCGCGCTGTGGTGCTGTGTGACGGGGACGAATTGCGCCCGCAGGATTTCCCGCAGATTTCCAGCATGATGGGCGAGGTGAAGATGTTGCCCGCCATGCCGGCGCGCGCATCAGAGCCCCCGCCGGTGCCGGCCAATGACGCCCGCCCGGCAAGCGTGCCGATGGTGGGGGATGTGCCCGTCGCCATCAAGGACGCCGATGGCGAGATCCGCAGCCTGCAGGATATCGAGCGCGATCTCCTTCAGTATGCGATTGATTTCTATGACGGCCATATGAGCGAAGTTTCCCGCCGTCTCGGTATTGGCCGCTCGACGCTTTACCGCAAGGTGCGGGAATACGACCTCGACGTGCGCGGCGAACGCGAAACGGGTTGATCTGACTTCTGAAGCCGCGCCGGATCAGGTCCGGGGCGGTTTCGAGAGATCGTAGGACATTGCCACATTGGCCCGCGCATAGCTGGCGCCATAGCGCGCCATGATGCCAGCATCATGCACGAAGCCGGCCTTTTCATAGAGGTGAATGGCGGCGGTGCATTTTGAATTAGTGAGCAGGAACAGCTCGCCAATCGGCATCTGGCGGGCCCGTTCTATCGTCCGGTCAAGGAGGAATTCGCCTGCCTTCAGACCGCGGGCGGAGGCGCGCACGCCCATCTTGGTCAGCTCAAAGATGTTTCCCTCCACCGGCATCAGCGCGCAGGTGCCGATGATGCCGAGGCCCTCTGCCTCAACGAACAGGATCTCTCCGCCCGGCGCGAGAATTTTTTCGCGCGGGTTTTCGATGATTTCGATGTCCTTCTTTTCCAGCGTGAACATGGCTTCCACCCATTCTCGGGTGATGGCGTCGAACTCCGGCGCGAGGCGGTCATCAAACTCGACCAGCCGCAAAGCCGGGCGGCTGCTGGCGCCCTCGTCGCGGATACGGTCGTGCAGGGAGCGTTGCTGAAGCGCGCCTTCCAGCCGGGCGATCCAGGAGAGGAAGCCGGTTTCTTCGCCTTCACAGAGCCCCTGCGCGGCGCGGCGCACCTGCGGCCAGAGATCGGCTTTCAACTCTTCCAGCAGGGATTCGCCCTCGGGCGTGAGGCGGATCAGCTTCTGGCGGTTGTCGCCCTTCACGCGGCTGGTCGTGGTGATGCCGATTTTCTGCAGGGCGTTGTGGATGCGGGTCACGGCCGGCTGGCTGATGCCGACGGCCTCGACCGCTTCGGTGACGCTCATCGGGCCATAGGTTGTGAGCGCGGCGAGCAAGGGAAAATGCGTGCCCTGAATGGGCAGGCCGCGATCAGCAAACACTTTGGTGGCGTCGGCCTGCATCTTCTCGGCCAGGCGCTTCAACCGGCTGCCGAGGGCGAGGTAGCCCATCTCTGCAAGAACGTCTCTGGCCATCAGGGCCTCCTTCAAATCATGAGTTATATAACCTGTTATATAACGGGCGTGTCAAGCGGGCGCGCGTGCGGGCGCTTCAGGGATGTCAGGGTTGAGAAACAGGGTGGATCGGCTGGCGGGTGGCGCGCCAGGTGAGGGCGAGGCCGGCGAGGATGATGACGACCATCAGCCAGTAGAGTTTCGTCTGCGCCTCGATGCCGCCCGGCGCGAGGGCGTCATAGGCGAGGCCGGCGGCGAGGCCGGTGACGGCCATGGCCGGGCCGAAGATCAGCGCGCCATTGGCCGAATAGGCGAGCGAGAGCTTGTCATCCGGCAGGGCGGCCTGAAGGAAACGCATCGTTCCGATATGCGTCATGGCGAAGCTGGCGGCGTGCAGGGTCTGGAACACATAGACCGCTTCCACCGGCAGGACGAAGCCAGCGGCGGTCCAGCGGATGAGGGCGCCGAGGCCGCCGATCCAGAGCATGGTGTAGTAGTTCATGTTCTTCAGAAGCTGGCGGGAGACCAGCAGCAGCAGGATTTCCGCCGCCACGCCGATGGCCCAGAGCGCGCCGATATGGCTGCCATCGATGCCCTGCGCGATCCAGATATTGGAGGCGAACGCATAGTACGCCCCATGGCTTGCCTGGATCAGGGCGGCGGCGAGCAGGTACACGAACACGCCGGGTATCCGGTAGAGGGTGAAGGAGTCGGTGAAGGTGGAGATCAGCGGGCGGCGGGCGACGGCGGCGCGGGCGCCCTGCTTGGTGAAAAGGGGCGCGATGGCGGCGACGACGCAGGCGGCGATCAGATAGACCAGAACCCAGTCCGGCCCCCAGGCGCCGAGGATGGCGCCGCCGGCGAGATTGGCAATGACAAAGGCGGCCGAGGCGATGGCGCGGCCTTCGCCATAATCGGGCCGGCCATTGCGGGTGCCGAAGACCAGGACCGCTTCAAACAGCGGGCCCATCACATTCATGGCGCTGTAAATCACGACACAGAGAAAGAAATCGACCGCGCGGGGCGTATCCGGAAAGAGCAGCACATACCCGCCCAGCGCGATTGCCATGACGGCGGCCAGCGTGCCGCGCAGACCGTGATCCTGGGCGATGCCCGCCGTCAGCGGGCCGGCGACGATGCGGATAAGGATGGCAAGCGTGCTGGCGCCGGCAATCTCGGCGCCGGACATGCCGGCGGCGCGCTCCATCCAGACCGGCAGGTAGGGCAGGTTTGCGCCGAGAACGAGGTTGACAGCGCCCGCCGCCAGGGCGGCGCGCCAGGATGCGCTCAGGCCCATGATGGCTTACCGCTGACCCCTGCTGCGTGCCCCCTCATGGCTGATGCAAAGTCCCTTGTCCGAAGCCCCGATTTTCCGCTGATACTCTGCTTGGTGAGTGTGCGGTAGGGGCCCGGCTCAAGACTTTTCAGGTCATGGCGCTGCCATCGGGCCGCAGGCGTTCGCGTACCAGTTCGCCGAGCTTGCGGGCTTCGGCTTCGCGCGGGCTGCCGGACTTCCAGGCAATGCCAACCTGGCGGCCGATGATCGGGTTGACGAAGGAGCGCACGGCGACATCCGGGCCGAGGGTGAGGCCGTTATCCGCAGCCAGGCGCGGGATTAGCGAGACACCAAGACCGCCGGCGACCATGTTGACCAGCGTGCCGAGCGAGGTGGCGGCGACCTGCTCGCGCCCGGCGCCGGCCTTCAGGCGGCAGACCGAGACAGCATGGTCGCGCAGGCAGTGGCCATCTTCCAGCAGCAGCACATCTTCGCCCTGAAGGTCTTCCGGGGAGAGGCCGTTCTTGCGGCTGAGCGGGTGGCTGGCCGGGGCAGCGAGCAGGAACTCGTCGTCGAACAGGGTCATCACCTCGATGCCCGGCGCTTCCCAGGGGAGTGCGATGAAGGCGGCGTCGAGCGTCCGGGCGCGCAGCTGGTCGATCAGGCGATGGGTGCGGTCTTCGGTGAGGTAGAGTTTGAGGTCGGGATAGCGCCGGGTGAGCTGGCCGACGATCTGGGGCAGCACGAAGGGCGCGATGGTGGGAATGGCGCCCAGATGGAACGGACCGGAGAAGTGGGCGCCGGCGCTGGTGACCGCCTGGACGAGGGCGTGGGCGTCCGCCAGCAGGGCAGAAGCGCGCGCGACGGCTATTTCCCCGGCATGCGTCAATGTGGCGCCGCGGGATTCCCGCTCGGCCAGGGCAACCCCGAAGAGATCTTCCAGCTCTTTTATGCCCGCCGAAAGGGTGGGCTGGGTGACGTGACAAGCCTCGGCAGCACGGGAGAAAGAGCCCGTTTCACCGAGGGCGACGAGGAATTGAAGCTGGCGGAGCGTCGGAAGGATCATAGGGATAATCTATACGATAAATCGGAATTATCAATTTTCTTTATTGCGTGCACTGCACCAATTCGGGAGCTGCCTGCAGCCACCGAAGCAGGCCAGCAAACCGTTTGAGGAGACCTCCCTATGCTTGGCATCGGCCAGAAACTGCCTGACTTCCAGATCACCGGCGTGAAACCGAAATTCATGCAACACGAACAGAATGGCGAAAGCGCTTTCGAACCGCTGACCCAGGACAGCTTCCCCGGCCTCTGGAAAGTCATTTTCTTCTACCCGAAGGACTTCACCTTCGTCTGCCCGACCGAGATCGCCGAATTCGCGCGTCTTGCCCCGGAATTTGCTGACCGCGATGCGGTTGTGCTCGGCGGCTCGACCGACAACGAGTTCGTGAAGCTCGCCTGGCGCCGTGAGCATGGCGACCTGAAAGAACTGCCGATCTGGCAATTCGCAGACACCAACGGCTCGCTCGTCGATGGCCTCGGCGTGCGCGAAGAAGGCGCCGGCGTTGCTTACCGCGCCACCTTCATCGTCGATCCGCACAATGTCATCCAGCACGTCTACGTCACCAACCTCAACGTTGGCCGTAACCCGCAGGACACCCTGCGCGTGCTCGACGCTCTGCAGACGGACGAGCTCTGCCCGTGCAACCGTCCGGTTGGCGGCAAGACGCTCGAGCTCGCCTAAGCGAGATTGAATGCCAGCTGGTTCCGGGCCTTGCGCCTGCCCCCACGTCCCCCCGCCCATGGCGGGCGCGGCCGGGACCAGCTGGTTATTCGCCTTTCCATTTTCGAAGACTGACAGGAGTGCGCGATGTCGCTTGAAACCCTGAAGACCCTGATTCCGGACTATGCCAAGGATATCCGTCTCAATATCGGTTCTCTGGCGAACGAAACGATCCTGAACGACCAGCAGAAATATGGCTGCTACCTGGCCTCTGCCCATGCTGTGGGTGAGCCCCAGACGCTGCGCGCCATCGAAGCCGAAGCGCGCGGCAAGCTCTCGGCCGAAGCGCTGACTGCAGCCAAGGCCGCCAGCGCCATCATGGGCATGAACAATGTCTATTACCGCGCCACGCACCTGGTTTCGAACACCACCTACACCACGCTGCCCGCCCGCCTGCGGATGAACGTGATCGGCAATCCGGGCGTGGAGAAGGCCGATTTCGAGCTGTGGTCGCTGGCGGTGTCGGCGATCAATGGCTGCGGCATGTGCCTCGACGCGCATGAGGCCGAGCTGCGCAAGCACGGCATGACCAGCGAGCAGATCCAGGCGGCGATCCGGATCGGCGCGGTGGTCAACGCTGCGGCGCGCATCCTGGCGGCGGAAGCGGCGCTGGCGGCAGAGCCTGCCTGACCGCACTTCGCGAATTCCGAATGGGAGCCCCTGGGCCTTTATGGGCCCGGGGGCTTCTTTTTGGGCGGGGAGGGGCCGGGTGTGGGCAATACCCCGCCGCGCGCATGTATTCTTGGTAAGGAAACCGGCAAAAGCTGCGCGATTGCATCTCTGGCGGGCAAGCGATGCGGCATCGCAACACGGGCACCTAAGCCCCGGTTTCTGCTAAGGTTTTGCAGGGTTTCCCATGTCTGCCCATTTGAGAGTTGCGTAGCGTTCCGATGATGAGCGCTTTTTGTTCCTCAATTGGTCCAATGTGGAAATTCTGATTCGCCAGTGGTGCCCATTGAGGCCCATGCGTGCCCATGATACTCCAAATTTACACATGGTTTACCCATGGCGGGGTTTAGGCAGATAAGATTGGGCTAGGCGGGTGTTTGTTTCCACCTATGAGGGCGCTATTGACGCAAAGGGCAGGGTTTCGATCCCTGCGCCTTTCCGCGCCGCATTGGGCGGATCAAACCGCGTCTTCATGTGGCAGGCCCCGGATGGGTCCGGCGCGCTTGAGGGTGGCGGCGAGGAGCTGATGGAGCTCTACCGGGAGACCCTGGCCGAACTGCCGCTGCAATCGCCCATCCGCGAAGCCATCGTCACCTGCATCATCGCCGCGTCGGCCGATCTCAAGATCGACGATACCGGCCGGGTGAAGCTGCCCGAGGATCTCTGCGAAGCGGCAGACCTCAGTGGCAAGATCAAGTTCTCCGGGCAGATGGACAGTTTCCGGATCTGGAGCCCGGAACGGTTCAGCCTGCATCAGATGCGGATGCGCTCCATCGTCAACGCGCCTGAAACGCTCGATGCCTTTGCGTTGGCCTATAATAAGGTGCGCCAGCGCCGGGCCGCGGCCGGACGTGGGGAGGCGGGCTGATGTCGACACGCGCCACGCCCCGCATGCCCGCTGAGCCCGGCCATCTGCCGGTGATGCTGGCCGAAGTGCTGACCGCCCTCGCCCCGGCTGATGGCGATGTGATCATTGACGGCACCTTCGGCGGTGGCGGCTACACCACTGCCATCCTGCAGGCGGCGCGTTGCACCGTACTCGGCATTGACCGCGATCTCGACGCAATCGTCCGGGCCGAGAAGATGGCGCAGATCAATCCCCGCCTTATCCCCCTGCTCGGCTGTTTCGGCGATCTCGACACCCTGGCTGAACAGGCGGGCCATTCTGCCGTGGACGGCGTTGTGCTCGATATCGGCGTTTCCAGTTTTCAGATCGATCAGGCCGAGCGCGGCTTTTCCTTTATGAAGGATGGCCCGCTGGACATGCGGATGGGCGGAAGCGGTCCGTCTGCAGCCGATGTGGTCAACAAGATGAGCGAAAAGGGCCTGGCGGATGTGATTTTCCGTCTGGGCGAGGAAAAAAACGCCCGCCGGATTGCCCGTGTTCTGGTGCAGCGCCGGGCGGAGGCGCCGTTCGAGACGACGGCCGATCTGGCCGGTGTGGTTGAAGACGCAGTTGGCGGGCGGCGCGGCGCGCGGGTGCACCCCGCCACGCTGACCTTCCAGGCGATTCGGATGTATGTGAACGACGAGCTGGGCGAGCTGGCGCGCGGCCTGCGCGCGGCCGAGCGTATCCTGAAACCTGGCGGGCGGCTGGTGGTTGTCACCTTCCATTCGCTGGAAGACCGGCTGGTGAAGCAGTGGATGAAGCAGAAAGCGGGCGCCGTGCCGTCCGGCTCGCGCCATATGCCGCTGCTTTCCAAGGGCCCGCAGCCGGCCTTTGAACTGCAGGAAAACAAGGCGGTGCAGCCGTCTGAAAAGGAAGTGGAAACCAATCCGCGCGCACGGTCTGCAAAGTTGCGGGCGGCGATCCGCACCAACGCGGACGCGGCCCAGGATGAGGCGAGCGACGGTATGAACCTGCCGCCGCTCGCGGAGCTGGAGAAGTCGCGATGAGCCGCAAGGTATTTTTCTTTGGTCTTCTGGTCGCCGGGTTGCTGATTTTCAGCCTCTACCGGGCAAAATATGGCGCCAAGGACACCGCCGCCGAACTGATGGCGGTGGAAGCGCAGATCGAGGAAGCCCAGCGCGAAAAGGCGCTGCTGGAAACCGAGCTTGCCCATATGAGCCGGCGGGACTGGATCGAGGAATATGCCCGCAAGGAGCTGGGCATGGCCCCGCCCAAGCCCGGCCAGATGGCCAATGAGGGCGACCTTGACGACGTGGTCGGCCCGCCGGTGACCACGCTGCGGGTCATGTCGGTATCCGGTGAGGCCGCTGACACAGCGGATACGGATGAAGATGCCGGCAAGGCTGCGGAGGCGCCCAGATGAGCGAAGCCTCCCGGCATCGTACACGGCTCGCTGGGCTGGCCATCGGCCTGCTCTTCGTGCTGATGGCGGGCCGGGGCGGTTATCTGGCCCTGTCGGACGCGCCGTCCAATGCGGCGGCCCGGCCGATGACGGCAGCGCTTCAGCAGCGTGCGGACATTGTGGACCGGAATGGCGAATTGCTGGCCACATCGGTTGTTTCCTGGTCGCTCTGGGCCAATCCGAGCCTGATCTGGGATGGCGCGGATGTCGCCGGGCAGCTTGTGCGTGTGCTGCCGGACCTGAACGAGGCCGACCTTGCTGCCCGCCTGTCTGACCCCAAACGCAAATTCGTCTGGGTAAAGCGCGGGCTGACGCCCCGCCAGCGCGAGCAGGTGGCCGCGCTTGGCCTTGAGGGCCTTGATTTCCGCGAAGAGGCCCGCCGGGCCTATCCGCGCGGCGTGCTGGCCGGGCAGGTGCTCGGCTATACCAATGTCGATGGGAAGGGGATCGCCGGGGTCGAGCTGGCGCAGGAGGCCGCACTTCAGGGTGGGGTGGCGCCTGTCCGGCTGACGTTGGATATCGGCGCCCAGGCGGCGCTGGAGGCAGAGCTCGCCACGGCTGCGATGGATTATGACATGAAGGGCGGCGCCGCGATCCTGATGGATACGCGCACCGGCGCCATTCGCGGCATGGCAAGCTGGCCGCCGTTTGATCCCAACCGCGCGAGCGATACGCCTGCGGACGACCCTTCCCGCACCAACCGGGCAATCAGCGCAGTGTATGAACTCGGCTCGATCTTCAAGCCGCTGACGATTGCTGCCGCGCTGGACGTGGGCGCGATCAAGCCGGAAGACCGGTTCCCGGTGGGCCAGCCCCTGCTGATCCAGGGGCGCCGCATCTCCGATACGCACTGGTTTGCCCGTGAGGCGGACGTTTGGAAAATCCTGTCGGAAAGCTCCAACATCGGCACGGTGCAGGTGAATTACGCGCTGGGGGCCCAGCGCCAGCAGCAGTTTCTGGATCTGGCCGGCCTCACCCGCCGCGCGCCCGTCGGCCTGCCCGGCTCGGCCGCGCCGCTTGTGCCCGCGCGCATGGATGAGGTGACGGCGGCGACGGTTTCCTATGGCCATGGCATCTCGGTGACGCCGATGGCGTTTCTGGTGGCGTTTTCTGCCTTCGGGAATGACGGGGTGATGGCGGCGCCGGTGCTGGTGGAGGATGAGGCCGCACCGAAGGCTGAGCCTGTGCGCCTTTTCTCCCAGCAGACGGCGCATCTGGTGACCGAGATGATGCGCCAAAGCGTGGTGAACGGGACAGCGCGCCGCGCCGAGGTGCCCGGATACCGCGTGGCGGGAAAGACGGGTACGGCGGAGAAGCCGATCCCCGGCGGCTATGCCAAAGACCGCAATGTTGCGAGCTTTGCTGCGGTATTTCCTGCAGACAGCCCCCAATATGCCCTGATTGTGACGCTGGATGAGCCCAAGGCCATCGAGGACGGAACCATGACCGCCGCTGTGAACGCTGCGCCGGTTGCCGGGCGTATCATTGAGCGCGTGGCGCCGCTTCTCGAGGTCGATCCGCGCTTTGAGGATCTCCGGCCTGCCACCGCGCCGCCCAGACCCCTCTCCCAGAACAGGAGTGAACTTTGAACCTCTCGGACCTTTTCCCGCTCGCTGAGAATGGCGAGACCGAGATCCTCGGAATGACCGCTGACAGCCGCAAGGTTCAGCCGGGCTGGCTGTTTGCGGCCCTCAAGGGCAGTGTGCATGATGGCGGGCGGTTTGTGCCCCAGGCCATCGCGCAGGGCGCCGCGGCGATCCTGTCGGATGGCGATGCGGGCGAGGTGTCCGTGCCGCATGTGATTGCCGACGAGCCGCGCCGCGCGCTGGCGCTGGCGGCCAAGCGCTTCTATGGCGCGCAGCCGGAATTCGTGGTGGCCGTCACCGGCACCAATGGCAAATCCTCAACAGTCGATTTTGCCCGTCAGATATGGGGCCGGGCAGGGATCAAGGCCGCCTCGATGGGCACGCTGGGCGCCATCGGGCCGAGCGGCAAGATCGATATCGGCCACACGACGCCCGACCCGGTAACCGTCAGTGAAACGATGAAACTGCTGACCGCCCAGGGCGTGACGCACTGCGCGATGGAGGCCTCCAGCCATGGCCTTGAGCAGCACCGTCTTGACGGGGTGGATCTCTCTGCTGTTGCCTTCCTGAATCTCACCCAGGACCATCTGGATTACCATCCGACGATGGAGGCCTATCTGGGCGCCAAGCTGCGCCTTTTCCGTGATCTGGCGCCCAAGGGCATTCCAGCCATCGTCAACGCGGACAGCGATCATCGCGAGATTGTCGAGGAGACGGCGCGCAAGGCCGGGCTTCAGGTGGTGTCATTCGGCTGGCGCGGCGAGGATCTCTGGATCGACGAGCTGATGCCGAAAGCGACCGGGCAGACGCTGTTCCTCTACTGGAAAGATGTGGAGCAGAAACCGATCGAGCTGCCGCTGATCGGCGAGTTCCAGACGCTGAACGCGCTGGCGGCCGCTGCGCTCTGTCTGTCGCTCGGCATGGAATTCCCGGCCGTGGCCGAGGGGCTTGCCAATCTGAAGCCCGTGAAAGGCCGTCTCGAATTTGTCGGCAAGACCGAGACGGGCGCCGCTGTGTTCGTGGACTATGCGCATACGCCTGACGGGCTGGATGTGCTGCTGCGCGCTGTCCGTCCGCATACGGCGGGACAGTTGAAGGTGATCTTCGGCTGTGGCGGCGACCGGGACGCGAAGAAACGCCCGATCATGGGTGAGATTGCCAGCCGCCAGGCCGATGATGTGATCGTGACAGATGACAATCCCCGCTCGGAAGATCCGGCCAGAATCCGCGCCTCGATCCTGGGTGGCACGAAGGGCGCCCGCGAGATCGGAGACCGGGCCGAGGCCATCCACACCGTGATCCGTGAGCTGAAAAAAGGCGACACGCTGGTGATCGCCGGCAAGGGGCATGAGACGGGCCAGATCATCGGCTCGCAGGTCTTGCCCTTCTCTGACCAGGGTGAGGCGCTGGCCGCCCTGAAAGCGAGTGCGCGATGACAGCCCCGCTCTGGATCTCCAGCGATATCGAACTCGTCACCGGCGGCGCGGCCAGCGCCCCCTTTGAAGTGACAGGCTCGATCTCCATCGATACGCGCACCCTGCAGAAGGGCGACCTCTTCGTGGCGCTGAAGGATCAGCGCGACGGGCATGACTTTGTGGAGGCCGCCTTCAAGGCGGGGGCTGCCGGCGCGCTTCTCTCCCGGCCCATGCCGGGCGGACCGGTAGTGCAGGTTGAGGATGTGCTGGACGCGCTGACGCAGCTGGGCATCGCGGCGCGCGTGCGCTGCGGCGCCCATCGCACGGCGGTGACGGGCTCTGCCGGCAAGACATCCGTGAAGGAGATGCTGGCGCAGATCTACCGCGCCTTTGGCCCGGCCCACTGGAACGTCAAGAGCTTCAACAATCACTGGGGCGTGCCCCTGACGCTCGCGCGGATGCCGGAGGAAACCCGGCGCGCCGTGTTCGAGATCGGCATGAACACGCCCGGAGAGATTGCCCCGCGCAGCCATATGGTGCGCCCGCATACCGGCATTGTGACCTGCATTGCGGCCGCCCATCTTCAGGGGCTTGGCTCGGTGGAGGGGATCGCCGAGGAAAAGGCGAACATCTTCGCTGGCCTGGAAGCGGGCGGTACAATCATTCTGCCGGCGGACGATAAATTTCTGGACTATCTCTCCGAACGGGCACGGAGTTTCTGTCCCACGGGCAATGTCGAGACGTTCGGAACCTCGCCCGATGCCACTGCCCGCATCGTGGCCTATGAAACCGATGGCCGCACCAGCCGCGTGGACGTGGAAATCGTCGGTCGCCGGGTGAGTGTGACGCTGGATGCTGTCGGCGCGCACTGGGCCCAGAATGTCGCCGCCGCCCTGCTCGCGGCCAGCCAGTCCGGTCTCTCCGTCACCGAATGTGCCGAGGCGCTGTCGGGTTATGCCCCGCCGCCGGGCCGGGGCACTTCTGAAACGCTGAACCTGCCGGAAATCGGCGAAATCACGCTGATCGATGACGCCTACAACGCCAACCCTGCCAGCATGCGCGCCGCCCTCAAGGGGCTGGCCCAACGCGCAGGGGCGCGCCGTCTCGCTGCGCTGGGCGACATGCGCGAAATCGGCGATTCCTCAGCCGAGGAGCACCGCAACCTTGCCGGGCCGATCGTTGAGGCGGGGGTTGATGGCGTCTTCCTGGCTGGTGCTGAAATGCAACACCTTTCCGAGGCGCTTCCGCGGGATCTGCAGCAGATATCTGCTCCGACCGCGGATGAGTTGTGGAATCAGCTGCAAAAAGCACTGCGCGCTGGGGATGTGCTCTTGATCAAAGGGTCGAATGCGTCCGGGATGGGACGAATAGCGGACCGGCTGCGCCAATGGAGCCAGCCGGCCGGATTGGGCAAGATGGATGGCGGCTCAGAAGGAGCTGCGAGGGTAAGCTGATGCTGTATGAACTGCTGGCCGCGGACAGCGGCGTATTCAACCTGCTGAATTACATTACCTTCCGCACCGGTGCGGCAGTCGTCACGGCATTTCTGGTGACGGTGCTGATCGGTGAGGGGCTGATCAACTTCCTGCGCGCGCGTCAGGGCAAGGGCCAGCCGATTCGCGATCTCTCGCTGGAAGCGCAGCTCTCGAAGAAGGGTACGCCCACCATGGGCGGCCTGCTGATCTGGGTGGGCCTGATCGTCGCCGTTGCCCTCTGGGGCAACTGGCAGAACCCCTATGTCTGGGTCACGCTCGTCGTCACCTTTTCCTATGCCTTCCTCGGCTTCCTTGACGACTATGCCAAGGTCACCAAGCAATCGACCGATGGGGTGTCTGCCGGGGCGCGCCTGATTGCCGGCTTCGGCATCGCGGCGCTCGCCTGCGCCATCATCATGGGCCTGCACGGGGCGCACACGCCCGCCGGCCATGCCGAATGGGGGCCGCTCAATCCGCTGGCAGAATGGATTGCCGGCTTTGCGCCGAAAACCTCTGTGCAGCCGGCCGACCCGAATTTCTCCGGCGGCGTGGCGGTGCCCTTCGTCAACAACTACTTCCTGCCGCTGGGCGGCTTCTTCATCCTCTTCGGCATGATCGTCATCGTCGGCGCGGCCAATGCGGTGAACTTCACCGACGGGCTCGACGGCCTCGCCATTGTGCCGATGACGTTTGCCGCCGCTGCCTATGCGATGATTGCCTATCTCACCGGTAACTTCGTGTTCGCCTCCTATCTCGGCATCCAATTTGCGCCGGGCGCGGGCGAGCTTGCCGTGATCCTTGGCGCGGTGATCGGGGCAGGTATGGGCTTTCTCTGGTTCAATGCCTATCCGGCGAAAGTCTTCATGGGCGACACCGGCTCGCTTGGCCTGGGCGCCATGCTCGGCGTGGTCGCCGTGGCGACGAAACATGAATTTGCGCTGGTCGTGATCGGCGGCCTGTTCGTGCTGGAGGCGCTTTCGGTGCTGACCCAGATTGGCTGGTTCAAGATCACCAAGCGCCTGACGGGCGAGGGCAAGCGCATCTTCCTGATGGCGCCCCTGCACCACCATTTCCAGAAGAAGAACTGGCCGGAAACGCGCGTCGTCGTGCGCTTCTGGATTCTCTCCGTCCTGTTCGCCCTGATGGGCCTTGCCACCCTGAAGCTGAGGTGATGCAGGCGCCATGATCCCCATTACCGAATACGCGGGAAAAGACGTTGCGGTGTACGGCCTTGGCCGCACCGGTCTCAGCGCGGCCAAAGCCCTCAAGGCTGGCGGCGCGCGCGTCCATGCGTGGGATGATAATGAGGAAAGCCGCGCAAAGGCCGAAGCGGTCGGCATCGCCCTCTCCGACATCAACAAGCGCGACTGGCAGACCTTTGCTGCGCTCGTCCTGTCGCCGGGCATTCCGTACAAATTCCCCCAGCCTCACCGCCTGGTGCGGATGGCGGAGATGACCGGCGTTCCGGTGATCGGGGATATGGAACTCTTCGCGCGCGCCGTGCAGGCGCTGCCCGAGCGGGCGCGGCCGAAGATCGTCGCCATCACCGGCACCAATGGCAAGTCCACCACCACGGCGCTGATCGGGCATATTCTGAAACAGGCGGGCCGCGACGCGCGCGTTGGCGGCAATATCGGCACCGGCGTGCTGGATCTCGCCCCGCTGCATTCCAATGCCATCTATGTGCTGGAGATGTCGTCCTACCAGCTCGACCTGGTGAAAAGCCTGCGCTGCGATGTGGCCGTCTTCATGAACCTCTCGCCTGACCATCTCGACCGGCATGGCGGCATGGATGGCTATCAGGCCGCGAAGATGCGCATCTTCCAGAACCAGACGGAGAAGGATGTCGCCGTCATCGGGTTTGACGATGTCTATTCCCAGTCGATCGCCATCGGCCTGTCGGCCAAGGGGCCGCAGAAGGTGGTGCAGATTTCCTCTACCTACACGCTGGGCAAGGGCATCAGCGCGGTGGATGGCCGCCTTTATGACAATCAGTCCGGCAAGGCGGAATTCGTCGGCAAGCTGGATGAATGCCCGGCGCTGATCGGACGCCACAACTATCAGAACGCGGCGGCGGCCTATGCGGCGTGCCGGGCGCTGGGCCTTGATCCGGGTACGATCATGGCGGGGCTGCGCTCCTTCCCCGGCCTTGCCCACCGGATGGAAGCGGTCGGCGAGATCGGCGGCATCCGCTTCATCAACGATTCCAAGGCAACCAACGCCCAGGCTGCCGAACAGGCGCTGCGCGCCTTCAAGAACATCTACTGGATTGCCGGCGGGGTTCCGAAGGCGGAGGGCATTGCCCCGCTCGCCCCGCTCTTTCCCAACATCACCAAGGCCTACCTGATCGGTCAGGCCGAAGATGCCTTTGCCGCTACGCTGCACGGCAAGGTGCCCAGCCAGGTGTGCGGCGCGCTCGACCGGGCGGTGGAGGCTGCCTATCGCGACGCCAAAGCGGCCGGAGAGCCGGGCGCGGTCATCCTCCTGTCGCCTGCCTGCGCGAGCTTTGATCAGTTCAAGGATTACGAGCAGCGGGGCGACGCGTTCCGCAGCCTTGTGCAGGGCATGATGCCGGCCAGTCTCAAGGTGACCGCGTGAGCTACACGGCCAACGCACCGCTTCTGCCGCGTTCGGATACATCCTGGTTTACCGAATGGCGCCGCACGCTGGATTGGGGGCTGGTGGCCGGCGCCGTTCTGCTGATGGGGATCGGTCTCCTGATGTCGCTCGCTGCCGGGCCGTCTGCCTCTGCGCGGATCGGCTATGGCGACGCCTATTACTTCGTCTACCGGCAGGCGGGACTGGCGGCCCTCAGCTTTACGATCATGATGAGTTTCAGCGCGCTTGACCGGAATTGGGCGCGGCGCGCGGCAACCGCGATTTTCTTCGTCAGTATCATGATGATGATTGCCGTGCTCGGCATCGGGCATGAGGCCAAGGGCGCCCAACGCTGGTTGCGCTTTGCCGGCTTCTCCATCCAGCCGAGCGAGACGGTGAAGCCGGCGCTGATCCTACTCTGCGGCTGGCTGCTGGCGCAGCGCGAGCTTTATCCCAAGGGCCCCTGGGCGCTGGTAGCCTTCATCTTCTATGCGGTGACGCTCGGCCTGCTGCTGCTGCAACCGGATGTCAGCCAGTCGGTGCTGCTGACGGCCGCCTTTCTGACGACCTTCTTCGTCAGCGGCCTGCCCAAGCGCTGGGTGGGGATCTTCGGACTGGGCGGCGGCGTGCTGGCGATAGCGCTCTATAATCTGCTGCCTTATGTGAAGGCGCGGGTGGATGTGTTCGTGAACCCGGCTTCGGTGGACCGCTACCAGCTCGACAAGGCGGCCGAAGCCATCAGCCGGGGCGGCCTGTTCGGTGTCGGGCCGGGGGAAGGGCTGGTGAAGGCCCGCCTGCCGGACGCGCATACCGATTTCATCTTCGCGGTGATGGCCGAGGAGTTTGGTCTCGTGGCGATTGTGGTGCTGATGGCGATCTTTGCGATGATGGCGATCCGCGGTTTCCGCGCGGCTGCCCGTATCGAGGACGGCTATGCCCGCACGGCGGCGGCGGGCCTCTTCACCCTGTTCAGCCTCCAGGCGGCGGTCAATATCGGCGTGAACCTGGCCGTTCTGCCGCCAACCGGTGTGACACTGCCTTTTGTCTCCTATGGCGGCTCTTCCATGGTGGGTATGGGATTGACGCTCGGCCTTGCGCTTGCTCTCGTCCGCGGCGAAGGCACAAGGAGCCGTGGCCAGTATGGCTGACACACCCGATTCAAAACTCGTCATCATCGCAGCCGGGGGCACCGGCGGTCACATGTTCCCCGCCCGCGCTTTTGCCGATGAAATGCGCGCGCGCGGCTGGAACACGGCGCTGATCTCCGATTCCCGCGGCCTGAAATACGCTGCCGACTTTCCGGCAGACTGGAAGGAAGAGATCGAGGCGGCCAGCCCCAACTTCCGTAAGCCCTGGACGGTGCCCGGCGCGGCGCTGAAGATCAATGCCGGCATTGCCCGCGCCCGCCGCCTGATGAAGCAGCACCGCCCGGCGCTGGTCGCCGGCTTTGGCGGCTATCCGGCTTTTCCCGCGCTGGCGGCGGCGCGCCGCCTCAGTGTGCCGATCATCATCCACGAACAGAATGCCGTGCTTGGCCGGGTGAACCGCCAGTTTGCCAAACATGCCAAGCTGGTGGCCAGCGGCTTTGAGCGGCTCGACCGCCTGCCCCCCGGATCGGCGCACATGCCGATCGGCAATCCCGTGCGCGCCCCCATCCTGGAAGCCGGTAAGGTTCCCTATCCGTCTACGGACGAGACGCTGAACATCTTCGTCACCGGTGGCAGCCAGGGGTCGCGCATCATTGGCGAAGTCGTGCCGCTGGCGATCGCCAATCATATTCCCGCGCCGCTGCGTGTGCGCCTCAAGGTGGTCCAGCAGGTGCGCGAGGAACAATATGAGATTGTCTCGAACATCTACCGCAATGCCGGTGTTGCCTGCGACCTGTCTGCCTTCTTCCGCGACATGCCGGAGCGTCTCGCTGCGTCCCATCTGGTGATCGCGCGCTCGGGCGCCGGCACGGTGAGCGAACTGGCCGCTGTCGGGCGCCCATCGATCCTCATTCCGCTCGCCATCGCCATGGATGACCATCAGGCGGCGAACGCTGAAGCGCTGACCGAGGTGGGCGCCGCCGACATGATCCTGGAAGCCAATGTGACACCCAAGCTGCTGGGCGAGCTGATCTCAGCGCGCCTCTCCGACGGGCCAGACCTTGCGGCGCGCGCTGCCGCGGCAAAGTCTGCAGCCCGCCCGGATGCGGCCCTGAAACTGGCGGAAATGGCGGAGAGGGTCGCGGAACTATGATCCGCCGCTCTGCCTACATTGCACTCGTCTTCGGCCTGTTCCTCACGATCTTCGAGGTCGTGCGTAATTGGGGCCATTGGCTGCCCTGGCCGTTCTGGCTGGTCAGCTTCATTACGGCCGGGGCGCTGATCTGGGGCGCCATCCGCACGCTGTATCAGGGCTCCTCCCGCATGCTGTCGGCGGCGTGGGGTGTTACGGTCGGGATTTTCTGGATGTCGTATTTCACGCATGTGCAGGTTCTGGTCGAAGGCGTCGGTGTGCATAAGGGCGAAGGTCCGATGACACTGGTGATGGGCCTGATGCTGATCGTTGCGATTGCGGGGCTTTTGTTGTCACTGACGCGGCGGACGATTTAGAGGCGCGAGGTTTGCCATGACCACCCCAACCCCGTTTCCGGTAGGCCCGGCGCATATCGTCGGCATCGGTGGCATCGGTATGTCGGGCATTGCCGATGTGATGCTGACCATGGGCTATGAGGTTCAGGGCTCGGACGTGGCCGACAGCGCCAATGTCGAGCGCCTGCGGGCGCGCGGGGTGAAAGTGTTCATCGGCCACAAAGCCGAGAATGTGACCGGCGCGGGCACGGTGATCATCTCCACCGCTATCCGCCGCGATAATCCGGAAGTGCAGGCCGCGCGCGCTGCAGGCATCCCGGTTGTGCGCCGGGCCAACATGCTGGCCGAGATCACCCGCCTCAAATACACCGTCTGCATTGCCGGCACGCATGGCAAGACGACCACCACCTCGCTGGTCGCCTGCCTGCTGGACGGGGCGGGGATCGACCCCACGGTGATCAATGGCGGCATCATCCATGCCTATGGCTCAAACTATAAGGCGGGCGAAAGCGACTGGATGGTGGTGGAAAGTGATGAGAGCGACGGCACCTTCGCCAAGCTTCACCCCACCTGCGCCATCGTTACCAATATCGACCCCGAGCATATGGACCATTACGGCACCATGGAAAATCTGCGCGAGGCGTTCGACACCTTTGTCGAGAACCTGCCCTTCTATGGCTTTGCTGTTCTCTGTACGGATCACCCTGAAGTACAGGCGCTGGCTGCCCGCGTCACCGACCGGCGGCGCATCACCTATGGGTTCAACCTGCAGGCCGATGTGCGCGCGGTGAGCCTGCGCACCGATCTTTCCGGCGCGCATTTCGACGTCGAAATCCGGCGCGGGGCCGGCGAGCCGCCCCGCCGGATCGCAGGGCTGACCCTGCCGATGGCGGGCGAGCATAACGTCCAGAACGCGCTGGCGGCCATCACCGTGGCGCTCGAACTCGGCGCGAGTGATGACCAGATCCGGGGCTCGCTGGCAAAGTTTGGCGGCGTGAAGCGGCGCTTTACGCCGGTGGGCGACTGGGTGCCCGCTGCGGGGCAGGATCCGGTGAAGATCATTGATGATTACGGCCACCACCCGGTCGAGATTGCCGCGGTGCTCAAGGCCGGGCGCGCCATGCAGGGCGACCGCACGCTGATCGCTGTCTGCCAGCCCCATCGGTATTCGCGGCTGAGCGACCTCTTTGAGGAATTTTCCCGCTGCTTCGATCAGGCCGATCATGTTCTGGTCGCCCCTGTCTATGAGGCGGGCGAGACGCCCATACCCGGCATCACGCACGAAGCCCTTGTCCGCTCCATCCAGCGCCACGGCCATCGCAGCGCGCAGGCATTGTCGTCGCTCGCCGATCTGCCCGAAGCGGTCAAGGCGCTGGCGGGGCCGGGCGCGATGGTTGTCTGCCTGGGAGCAGGGGACATCACCCGCTATGCCGGGGAGCTTGCCGGCAAGCTTCAGGGCTGACGCTGGGTCACAGACAAAACCGCCTTCCGCTTTGTGCAATTGCGACTAGTCTCGCCGCACAACGCGCGGAGCACACGCGCCGGGAGGATGCGAATGGCGCAAGCGATTGTGGATGCCGGTGGCGGCAACCTGGCTCATACTCACAAGGGAGAAGGAGGCGCGCTCGGCAAGACCGGCTTCTCCTGGGCCTGGTTTGAGGCGGCGCGCAATCCCTACTACATCCTGATCGTCATCTATGTGTTCGCGCCGTATTTCGCGCGGGACATTGTCGGCGCCGACATTCTCGCCAGTGGCAAGCTGGATGGGCTCTCGCCTGAGGAGGCCCGCCGCGTTGCGGGCGCCGAAGGCCAGGCGATGGTTGCCAATCTTTCCAAGACGGCAGGCTATATCGCTGCCCTGACCGCGCCCTTCCTCGGCGCCGCGTTCGACCGGGGCCTGCGCCGCAAGCCGCTGATCTTCTTTTGCCTGTCGCTGATCTCGCTGGTGGGAATTTCCCTCTGGTGGGCCATTCCGGGACCGGCCGGCCTCTCGACCGGCGCGATCATGTCGCTGCTGATCATCGCCTATGTCTGCTACAGTTATAGCGAGGTGGCGCACAATTCGATGCTGCCGGATGCGGCGCGGCTGGACGCTTTGCCGGCCGTATCGGGACTTGGCCTTGCGCTCGGCAATGGCATGGCGACGCTGATGTTTGTCGCCATCGTGTTCATGTTTGCGCTGCCGGAGGTGCTTGGCTGGCCCTTTTCCGCCCCCTTGTTTGGAATTGATCCGGCCCAGTACGAACAGTTTCGCATTGCCGGGCCGATCTGCGGGGTCTGGATGCTGGCCTCGATGATCCCGTTTTTCCTCTATGCGAGGGATACGGGCGTACGGGGCACTTCGCCGGTACGCGCGATCCGGGAAGGCGCCCAGGGCGTGGTCCGCACCATTCGCCAGGCGGCGCATCACCGCGAGGCGTTCAAATTCCTCATTGCCCGGACCATCTATGCGGACGGGATGTTCGCGCTGCTGACCATCGGCGCGGTGTATGTCAGCCTGTTCCTCGGCTGGGGCCTGATCGAGTTGACCATCTACGCCATCTGGGCCTCGGCCTGGGGCGTGGCGGGCGGCATCTTCGGTGGTTGGCTGGACCAGCGGCTCGGTCCCAAGAATGCGTTGATCGTCGAGATCGCCGCGATTGTGCTGATCCTGTTCCTCGGTCTTTCGGTCACGCGAGACTCTGCCTTCTTCGGCCTGGTGCCAAACGTAAAGGTATGGGACGCGCCATTCTTCTCCGGCTCATCGGATCTTATCTATCTGTTCCAAGGCGCGCTGATTGCCATCTTCGCCACGGCGAACATTTCCTCGAGCCGGTCGATGCTGATCCATGTCGCGCCGGCGCATATGCGGGGCGAATTCTTCGGCCTGTTCGCGATTGCCGGAACGGTGACGGTCTGGCTCGGGCCACTGCTGATCGAGCAGTTCACGCGCTGGTCAGGCGATCAGCGGATCGGCATGTCGGCCATCGCGCTGCTGTTCTTCCTCGGGCTCGCGGTGTTGCTGACGGTCAAGTCTGATCCGCCGGCGCGGCGCGCCGCCTAGCTTCTCAGCTCGATGGGCCGAAGGCAGGCGGGCCACTGCCGCCTTGGCGGATGCGTTCGATGTTTGAAACGCGCCGGGGGCGGAGATAGAAGGTGTCGCTCATCGTGATCGATGTATCGATCACCACGCTGAAGCCGCTTGTATAGTCATACTCGATCTCGGTCAGGATCACCGAGCCGGGCTGGGGCACAATGCCCTCCGGCACCGGCACGATGGAATTGACCACGCGTGGCTCCATCTTGTACCCGTCTGACCAGGCAACCCGCTTCTGGCCATTGCCGTTATCGACGATGGATGTAATCCGCATACGGGTTTCCGATGCCTGATAGGGCTGCATCATCACCGTGGCGGCGTTGTAGAGCTCTCGCATGTCCTCATCGGATACCGAAGCAAGGCGCGAGGTGAGATCCCCCAGGCTGGAGGCTGTTGTCGTAACGCGGCGATCAGCGCGCATTATGAAGCTCAGCTCGATGCAGCCGAAGAAGATCAGCACCATGAGGGGCGCGATAAAGGCAAATTCGACGGCAGAAACCCCATCCTCATTGCGGAGAAGGCTTTTCAGGCCAAGCCGCCGGGGCGCGTTCTTCCGCTCCAGGCGGGCTTTGAAATAGTGATTGAGCAGCATTAGGATTCGCTCCCGAAGGGCTCGTTGCGGAACACTACATTGGACTGGATCAGATGTTTGTGGCCGGCCATGTTGGCGAGGGGCGCGCTGAGGATCGGGGTCATCAGATCCCACTCATAAAATACGCGCACGGCCACGATATCGTTGGGGCCGCCCGGAATGAACCCGAATTCCTCGCCATTGATGGCGCCCGCGTCGTTGAGAGGCGAGCCCGTTGGCACGGAGTTGAAGCCATCAATGGTCTGGACGTCGAAATAAAGGCGGTTCTGGCAGTCCATCATACCCATCAGTTCACTGCAGAGCAGCTCGCGGAACTCTTCAGGTGTCATGCCCGCCTGCTGTACAGCGCCCGTGCGCAGCGGCCGGGCGGCATCGGCAATACCATGGTCAAGGATCGCCGCCATGATGAAGATCATGCAGACTTCCAGCAGGCCAAAGATCAGGAAAAAGAAGGGAGCCGCGATCAGCGCAAACTCCACCGCAGCGACACCCCTGCGGTCGCTGGCGTAGTCCCGAAGGCGCGCGTGAAGGCGCGCCGCAAGGCTGTATCGGATGCTGGGCATCATCAGGCTATTCCCCCCAATGGGATCAGCCTGAAGCTGTATCATGTTCCGGTTTGTGGCCCGTTGATCAGGTCGATGCAATTTTACGCATCGCCTGGCTGGCGGTCAGTTGCCTTCGGTCAAGGCCTGGGCTTGCAGCTGCTGCTGTATGAGCCCCGAGAAATAGGCCGGATCATCCCCCAGCGTCAGCGCTGACCGGCAGACCGGGGCGCAATCATAAGTCTGGTTCTGGCCAGCGCGGGTGATGGTCACCAAGTTGGAAGAGTTGGCGGTGACGACCACTTCGGCGCTGTAAACCTCTTCACCGGCCTTGTTGAACACCATCAGATTGGTGGTGCCATAGCTCTTGCCTGTCACGAAGATCAGCCGCTCGTCATGCACGGCGACATCGGCAATGTTCTTGTTGCCCACCACGATGCTGGAGGCAGGGCCGGAAAGGCGCAGGGGCACCGTTTTGGAAGCCTCGATGGACAAGTGCTGTGCCTGGGCGGCGCCGGAGAGAACCAGGCTGGCGAGAGCAGCAAGGGCAGGCTTCACGAGGATCTTCATTGTACGGAAACTCCGGCGCATGTTTTCCGGAACCTCGTCTATTTTGGTTTCCTATTTCCTAATGCCCCGCCCGCGTGGCGAACGCATTCCGCCGGGAAGGGGGATTTTCAAGGTATATATATAAGGAATCGCGCGCGCGTAGGGCCCAGGCTTGCTGCGGCGTAATCAGTAAACAACCCCCTGATTTCGCTTCATGAATTTTCTGACTCCGGAAACGAGATCTCAAAGTTGCTCGTGTAGAACCATCCCTGTTCCGGGAATAAAAGTTTCTAGCCGGAACTGTCAAACGCATGATGGGAGTTTCCAATGTTTGCACGTTTTCTGAAAGACGAGTCCGGCGCAACGGCCATTGAGTACGGCCTGATCGCCGCTCTGATCGCTGTCGCCATCATCGGTGGTGTTTCGGCTCTTGGTACCAACGCTGGTACCACGTTCCAAGGGGTTGCCGACGAAATCAACGACGCCAACTCCAAACTCTAATATCAGTTCACGAAGCTGGAAACAGCTTTGCTGACAAGAAGCCGCCGGATGTTTCCCGGCGGCTTTTTTTCTTATGGATTGCGCCCTTCAATCGGGCGGATGGGCGGGCCTTTGCGCTCCTTCGGCGCCGATCGTCCCCGCGAGCTTGCCGCTTCAAGCCTTCCTTCAGGCTTTTGCGCCATGGTCGGCTGCTGATCTCGATCTTTGGGAGACGTCTTATGGTGCTCATGGTTCTCGCCGCTCTTTTCCTCTGCCTGTGCGTGCTGGCGGCGCTTTATGATGTAAACCAGCTGAAGATCCCCAACTGGCTGAACCTCACCCTTGCCGGCCTGTTCATTCCGGCGGCGGCCGTGTCCGGCCTGCCGCTGGAGATCATCGGGGGGCATCTGATGGCCGGGGGGCTGGCCTTCGTGATCGCCTTTGGCCTCTTCGCCTTCCGCATTTTCGGGGGAGGGGACGCCAAGATGATCCCCGCCGTCGTGCTCTGGATGGGGCCGGAAGCGGCGCTTCCGTTTGCCTTCAAGATGGCGATTGCGGGCGGCCTCTTCGCCACCCTGATTCTTGCGGTGCGCCGCACGGCCCCGGCCGAAACCATTCCGGGCTTCATGCGCGCGCCCTTCCATCCCAAGGCGCCCGTACCTTACGGGGTCGCGATTGCAGCCGGCGCCCTGCTGGCGGGCGCGGCCTCTCCCCTCCTGGTCGGCCTCTATGCTGCAGCTGGAATTTCCGGTTAACGATCCTTTAGGCGGCGCGTGCAATTTTCCCCACAGTATGAACTGGCTGGCCGTATGCGTTTACCTTTGCATACGGAATTGGGAGGGAGAGGCGCCGCATGTCGCCGATACGCATTATTATCCTGTTGCTGGCGCTTGTGGCGGCCGGCGGGGCAGCCCTGCTTGTAAGCCGCATGAGCCAGCCGCAGGTCGTCACCGAGACGGTGACCCGCGACAACAACATCGTCCAGACAGAACAGGTCTCCGAGATCAAGGTTCTGACCGCCAAGCGGGACTTCGCCATCGGTGAACAGATTAAGGCCGAAGACCTCCAATGGTCGGTCTGGCCTGAGAAGGGCGTTGTCGAAGGTCAGTATACCGAAGCGGCGGCCCCGAATGCGATCGAGGAGATCGCAGGCGCAGTTGTAAAAATGCCGGTCTACAAGCGGGAACCCCTGATGCCCCAGCGCATCGTCAAGCGCGGCGAGGCGGGCCTTCTGCCGGTGTTGATGGGCGCAGACATGCGCGCTGTCTCGGTTGGTATATCCCCTGAGTCTGCCTCGGGGGGCTTCATTCTGCCCAATGACCGGGTGGACCTGATCCTTACCTATGAACAGAAGCCGACCGCCAATAATGGCTTGACGGAAGAGCGCACCGTTTCCAAGATCATCCTTCAGAATGTGCGTGTGCTGGCGATTGACCAGGCCTATGCACCCGGCGCGCCGGAAGAGTCCACGCGTATCGGCCGCACCGCAACGCTTGAGGTAACCCCCTCCGAAGCAGAGCTAGTGGCCCTGTCGCAAAGCAAGGGACAGCTTTCCCTCGCACTGCGTCCGCTCAGCGAGGAAGCCGTCAGCGCCGCGCGCACGCCGCGCCTCGAGCTGAATGGTGGCGACGATGCCGGCAGCGCCGTGATGATTATTCGCAACAGCAGGCCGACCCTTACGGCCATGGGGAGCAACTGATTATGCGCATGATGAAGGCGCTGACCTGCGCTACCCTCATTACAATCGCACCAGGCCCGCTGGCGGTGGCCCAGACCGTGCCGAACGGGATGGGAACCAGCATCACGAAGCCAGGCGACCAGGCCGTTTCCCGCCGGGTGACGCTCGGGGTCGACAAGTCGATGATCGTCGATCTGGAAGCGCCAGCCGCCGATGTGGTGATTTCCAATCCCGAGATCGCAGACGCCGTTGTCCAGACCGCGCAGCGGATCATTTTCCGCGGTATCCGGTTCGGCCAGACCAATGCGCTGATCTTCGACCGGGCAGGGCGCACGCTGCTCGACCTCAACATTTCCGTTGAAACCGATCTTGCTTCCCTTGAGGACACCATTTCCCGGCATGTTCCCGATGCGCGGGTAAAGATTGAAAGCATCAATGGCAGCATCATCTTGACCGGGATGGTGGATAATCTCTCCCAGTCCGATCAGGTCAGCCGTCTGGTCAAGGCCTTCTTCCCGGAAGCGGCTGCCGGCGGCAGCCTTCAGATCGTCAATATGCTGAACGTCAACGCGGCGGATCAGGTTCTGCTTGAAGTGCGCATCGTCGAGATGCAGCGCAGCGTAATCAAGCAGCTGGGGATCAATCTTTCCGGCTCCACCAGCTTTGGAGAACTTGCCAGCCAGTCGCTGCAGCAGGTGTTCCAGGGCGGCCTGCCCTTGTTCTTTGATCCGGATACGGGGCAGTACAATACCACCGGACAGGGCAATGCCGTCGAGATGCTCCAGCCCGACAGCCCCTTCACCAATTCCTTCTCCGGAAGCGCGTCCAATGGTTTCAACGTTCAGGGCCAGGCTCTGGGCGGGGTGTCTCTGAAAACGGGCTACACCAACTACAATAATGGCCGCTTGCAGTCCTCTGTCGGGGCGGCGATCGATGCGATGGAGCGTATTGGCATTGTCCGTACACTGGCAGAGCCCAACATCGTGGCAATGTCAGGTGAGAGCGCGAAATTCCTCGCGGGCGGCGAGTTCCCGGTGCCGGTCGGCCAGAACCAGAATGGCCAAATCACGGTGGAGTTCAAGCCTTACGGGGTCGGCCTTGCCTTCACGCCGGTTGTCCTCTCCGAGGGGCGCATCTCGCTGAAAGTGTCGACTGAAGTATCCGAGCTGACTTCACAAGGCGCCTTCCAGGGCGCGGCGCAGACCTTTACCGATCCGGACGGCAACACCACGATTATTCAGGGCGCCACCCTGCCAGCCCTTTCGGTACGGCGGGCAGAGTCCGTGGTCGAACTTCCTTCGGGAGGCTCGATGATGATGGCGGGTCTCATTTCGGTGAAGGACCGCCAGACTGTCGACCAGCTGCCTGGTCTCAAGAAGCTGCCAATTCTGGGCGCCCTGTTCCAGTCGCGGGATTTCCTCTCGGATGAAACCGAACTGGTCGTGATGGTGACGCCCTATCTCGTCGGCCCGGCCAGCAAGGCGAACATGAAATCGCCCGCCGACGGTTATGCCAACGCCTCGGACGCAAAGACCATTTTCTTCGGCAAGCTGAATGAAACCTATGGCCGCGATGGCGCCCCCATCAAGGCTGACGAATATCGTGCCCCTGTGGGCTTTATGGAAGAGTAGGGCAAGACAGACCATGACCCGTCAGATCCGTTCGCTACCAGCTCTCATCGCCCTCGGCGCAAGCGCCGCGGCCATAACGGCCTGCGCCAGCGCCGCGCCGACCGCCGTGCCGGCGGCTTATCTTGAAACCTCGCCGCTCGATCTCAATGCCATTCAGGTCGAAAAGCGCACCGAGTTTCTGGAAGTCGCCATCGACGCGCAGTCCAGCGAGCTTTCCAGCAGCGACCGGGCGCGTATCCGCGAATTCCTGGCAGGCTATGTGAAGCGCGGCCATGGGCCCCTGGTCCTGTCGATGCCCCAGGCCTCGGCCAATCCGCAGCTCGCGGTTGCCGCCGTGGCAGAGGCCCGCGCCATCGCCTGGGATCTCGGCGTTGAGTATGAAGAAATGACAGGCCGCGCCCATGGCGCGGGCTCGCCCGTCAGTGAGCCGATGATTCTGGCCTATCAGAGCTATGAGGCGATTGCGCCCTATTGCCCACCCAAGTCGACGGTGGATTTCAGCAATATCGATTCCAACAACCAACTGCCGACGCTGGGCTGTTCGGTCCGCACCAATCTGGCCGCCATGATCATTGATCCAGGTGACCTTCTCGGGAAGCGCGCGCTTGACCCGTCTGATCTTTCCCGCCGCGAGGTCATTCTGGAGAAGTTTCGTGCTGGGGAATCCACGGCGTCCGAACGGTTGAGCCAGGAGTCCGGCGCTGTCTCGTCGGCAGTTCAGTAACGTCTAGGCGCAAGCCTCGGGGAGCACAAAGAAGATGGGTAAAGACAATCCGATGTTCGAAGACGACATCGACCCTGAGTTCGAAGATGTCTTCGGCGAAGAGGGGCCATCGACACCGATAGGCAAGGCGACGGCGGCAATCTTTGGGGAAGCGCCCGCGGCAGCTGCGCCCGTGCAGCCGGTGGTGGATTTCGCGGCTCGTCCGGCCAACTACAATATGCCGGTTTTCTCTTCCGGAGATGAGGGTGGCGACGCCCTGCTGCCGGCCATTTCGATCAAGCTGTTCTATGAGCGTGAAGAAACCCGTCTGCTGATGGAACTTTGCGCGCAGGACCGGCGCATGGGCCGGGCCACCGTCGAGTGCCTGCCTGGCGGCATTCCGTCTGCGATCCATTATCTGCAGGGGAACCCCACCCCCAACCTCATCCTCATCGAGTCCGGCTCGGTGGCCGAGCAGGTGATCGCCGAGGTCGACGCGCTGGCCGAGCATTGCGACGAGCATGTGAAGGTCGTCGTCATCGGATCGGTCAACGACATCATGCTCTACCGCCAGCTGATGGCGCGGGGCGTATCGGAATACCTTGTTCCCCCGTTCCAGCCGCTTCAGATCATCCGCGCTATATCGAGCCTGTTTACCGATCCGGACGCGCCCTTTGTTGGCCGCCAGATATCCGTGGTCGGTGCAAAGGGCGGGGTAGGGGCCTCCACCATTGCCCACAACCTTGCCTGGTCGCTGGCGGAGAACATCAAGGTCAACACCACGCTGGTCGACCTCGATCTCTCCTTCGGCACCACCGCGCTCGACTTCAACCAGGAAACGCCCCAGACGATCGCCGATGCACTGCTGGCGCCGGAGCGGGCTGACGACGCGGTGATCGAGCGCCTGCTGGCGCGCGCCACTGAGCGCCTCTCCCTGTTCACCGCGCCGGCCCACATCAACCAGATCATCGATATTCCCGATGATGCGTACACGACCGTCATCCAGGGCGTGCGCCGGAACGTGCCCTTCATGGTGCTGGATCTGCCACATGTCTGGAACCAGTGGCTGCGCACCACGCTGATTCAGTCTGACGAGGTAATCGTGGTCTGCCAGCCAGATCTGGCCTCGCTGCGCAATGGCAAGAACCTGATCGACCAGCTCAAGGGCCATCGGGTCAACGACAACGCGCCCCGGCTGGTGCTGAACATGTGCGGTGTGCCCAAGCGGCCGGAAATTCCGGTGAAGGATTTCGCCGCCGCCATCGGCGTGGAGCCCGAGATCATCGTGCCCTTCGACCCGGAAGTGTTCGGCACGGCGGCCAATAATGGCCAGATGATTTCCGAAACCGGCCCGGCCTCACGCCCTGCCATGGCCATCGATCAGCTGGCTGCGGCGCTCAGCGGGCGGGCGATCCAGAGGGTGGAGAAATCATTCCTCAAGAAACTGCTGGGTAAGTAGGGCGTTCAAGAAAACGGGATAGATCATGGCTTTTGGCAAACGCTCGGTTACATCTTCCGCAACGCTGCCGTCACCGGCGCCTGCGGCGGCGCCGAAGCCGGCTGCCCCAGCGCCAGCCGCGCCGGTCAAGCCGCGCGCGCCCGAGCCTGCACCTATTGCGGCAGCAAAGCTCAAGACCCCGGAGGTGAAGCCCGAGCCCGTCCGCAAGGTCAATCAGCATTCCGATCAGTATTACGCGACCAAGACCACCATCTTCAACGCTCTGATCGACACGATTGACCTCTCCCAGCTCGCCCAGCTGGACACCGAGAGCGCGCGTGAGGAAATCCGCGACATTGTCGTTGAGATCATCAGCATCAAGAATGTCGTGATGTCGATCTCCGAGCAGGAATACCTGCTCGACGATATCTGTAACGATGTGCTTGGCTATGGCCCGCTTGAGCCGCTGCTGGCGCGGGATGACATTGCCGATATCATGGTCAACGGCGCCGACACAACCTATATCGAGGTCAACGGCAAGATCGAACGGACCAATATCCGTTTCCGCGACAATGCGCAGCTGATGAACATCTGCCAGCGGATCGTCAGCCAGGTTGGCCGGCGCGTGGATGAAAGCTCACCGATTTGCGACGCGCGCCTGCTTGACGGATCCCGCGTCAACGTGATTGCCCCGCCGCTCGCCATTGACGGCCCCACGCTCACCATTCGTAAGTTCAAGAAGGACAAGCTGAAGCTTGACGATCTGGTCCGCTTCGGATCGATCAGCGAAGCTGGCGCGGAGATCCTGCGCATTATCGGTCATAGCCGCTGCAATGTTCTGATCTCCGGCGGTACGGGCTCAGGCAAGACGACGCTGCTCAACTGTCTCACCGGCTTCATCGAGCCGGGGGAGCGCGTCATCACCTGCGAAGACTCCGCCGAACTTCAGCTCCAGCAGCCCCATGTGGTGCGCCTCGAAACCCGCCCGCCGAACATCGAGGGTTCAGGCGAAGTCACCATGCGCGAACTCGTAAAGAACTGTCTGCGTATGCGTCCGGAACGGATCATCGTGGGCGAGGTGCGCGGTCCTGAAGCGTTCGATCTTCTGCAGGCCATGAACACAGGCCATGACGGCTCGATGGGTACGCTGCACGCCAACAGCCCGCGCGAAGCGCTCAGCCGTGTGGAATCCATGATCACCATGGGCGGTTTCTCCCTGCCGGCAAAAACCATCCGCGAGATGATCGTCGGATCGATTGATGTGGTCGTCCAGGCGTCGCGTCTGCGTGATGGCTCCCGCCGCATCATGTGTATCACCGAGGTGCTTGGGCTTGAGGGCGACACGATCGTTCTTCAGGATATCCTCAAATACGAGATCGACGGCGAAGACGAGAACGGCAAGATCACTGGCCGCCACCGGGGCATGGGCATCGGCCGGCCGCGCTTCTGGGAGCGGGCCTCGTACTATAACCTTGAGCGCGAACTCGCCGCTGCTCTTGATGAGGTCAATGGCGGCTGATGGCTGGTTCAATGGTTCCCTACATTGTCGCGGCGCTCGCCTTCCTGGCGATTGTCGGCCTGGGCCTTGTGCTTACCGGGAACAATGACGACGCGGCCCGCAAGCGTGCCAGGGCGATCAGCGCTGGTCGGGGAGGGGGGCAGGTCAAGGGCGGCAAGGTTGCTGACGAAAACGCCCGCCGCCGCGCAAAAACGCAGGAGATGCTCGAAGGGCTGCGCAAGCAGGATAAAGAGCGCCGCCGGAATGATCCCATGCGGAATATCGGGTCCAAGCTAACCCAGGCGGGTCTTGAGATACCCGTGCCGATGTTCTGGATGCTTTCGGCTGTGTGCGGACTGGTCTGTGCCGGGGTTGTCTATATTTCCGGCGCCGATGGTCTGGTTATCAACGGCATTTCCCTGAAAAGCCGGCCCGTTCTGGTGGCGGCGGCCTTCTTCGGTGGCACGCTGGGCGTTCCCCAGTTCATCCTGAACTTCCTCATCAAGGGGCGCCATACCAAGATGGTGAACCAGTTTGCCGACGCGCTGGACATCATTGTGCGCGGCGTGCGGTCAGGTTTGCCGCTGAACGAATGTATCCGCGTCATTGCAAAGGAAAGCCCCGAGCCGCTGCGCAAAGAGTTCATGACCTTCGCCGACAACCTGGCCATGGGCGCGGGTCTCGACCGTTCGCTGGCCGCGCTTTACAAGCGCATGCCGCTACAGGAGATCAACTTTTTCGCCATCGTGCTGATGATCCAGTCGAAGGCGGGCGGTAACCTCTCCGAAGCCTTGCACAACCTCTCCTCTGTCATCCGCTCCCGCAAGATGATGCGCGAGAAGGTGAAGGCTCTCTCTTCGGAGGCCAAGGCCTCTGCGATGATTATCGGCTGCCTTCCTTTCGCGGTGGGCCTGATGGTCTTCCTCACCACACCCGATTACATCATGGAACTCTTCCGTACAGAGACAGGGCACGTCATCCTCGTGATGGCTGCCGGCATGATGGGCACGGGCATCACGGTCATGCGCAACATGATCAACTTCGACATGTGAGGCGCGGCGCGGGATGTATGAGTTTCTGCTCTCCTTCACCAAACCCCAGACGCTGGCCGCATGGCTGGTGGCGGCGGCCGTGTTCGGCACCTTCGTGACGATTTTCCTGCCCTATCTGCAGGGCAACAAACTGGAAACCCGCCTAAAGGCAGTGGCCAGCCAGCGCGAAAAACTCCGTAAGCAGAGCCGCGCGGCGCTGGAAAAAAAGGGTCTGCGCCGCAAGGACGACAGCGTTGTCGGGTCGATTTCCTCCAAGCTCAACCTTGCCCAGGCGCTGGAAGATCCCAACGTTGTCAAACTGATGAACCAGGCCGGCCTGCGCGGCCCGGGGCCGATCTCGGCCTTCTATTTCGCGCGGATGGCCATGCCCTTCGCCGGGGCAGGGCTGACATTCTTCTACATCTTCTTTGTCAATGACTTCGGCCTCAGCCAGTTCATGAAATATGGCTCGGTCATCTTCGGTGCCGCCGCCGGCTTCTATGCGCCAAACCTCTATATCTCAAACCTTGCTCAGAAACGGCAGAAGTCGATCATGCGCGCCTTTCCAGACGCGCTCGACATGTTGCTGATCTGCGTCGAGGCCGGCATGTCGATCGAGATGGGCTTCAACAAGGTCAGCCAGGAAATCGGCTCGGCCTCTCCCGAGCTTGCCGAAGAGTTCGGCATCACTGTGGCTGAGCTTTCCTATCTGCCAGACCGCCGCCAAGCCTATGAAAACCTTGCCCTGCGCACAGGGCATGAAGGCGTCAAGGCCGTCTGTATGGCACTGGGCCAGGCGGAGCGGTATGGTACGCCGCTGGGCGACGCGCTGCGCCTGATGGCCAAGGAAAACCGCGAAATGCGGATGTCGGAAGCCGAGAAGAAAGCCGCCGCGCTTCCCGCAAAGCTGACCGTGCCGATGATCCTCTTCTTTCTGCCCGTGCTGTTCCTGGTCGTGCTTGGCCCTGCCTACATCAAGTACAATGCGATGCAGGAGGATAATGACGCGGCCCCGCAGGTTACCCAGGTTGCGCCTTCCCGCGATATGGCCTGAGGGCTTTCCCCCGCCGCGCCGGGCGGCTAGACCGCTGGCATGACCCCAGTTGACCTTGCTGCCGCCAGCCTCGCTCGCCTTGGCGTTCCCATGCCCGCCGCCAAGGGCGGCCTTTCCTGCCGCTCGCCGCTTGATGGCTCCGTGCTCGGATATCTTCCCGCCGCTACAAGCCGGGACCATGAGTCCGCTGTCAGCGCAGCGGCCGATGCCTTTGTCGCATGGCGTGACGTGCCAGCCCCCCGGCGAGGGGAACTTGTTCGCCTGTTAGGGGAGGAGCTGCGCGCCGCCAAGGATGACCTGGCTGCGCTCGTCACGCTGGAGGCGGGCAAGATCCCTGCCGAGGCGGCCGGCGAAGTGCAGGAGATGATAGACATCTGCGATTTCGCCACCGGGCTCTCCCGTCAGCTGCATGGTCTCACCATCGCGTCGGAACGCCCAGGGCACCGGATGATGGAAACCTGGCATCCCGCCGGCATCACCGCCATCATCACTGCCTTCAACTTCCCCGTTGCCGTTTGGGCCTGGAACGCTGCGCTCGCCCTTGTCTGCGGCAATCCCGTGATCTGGAAACCATCGGAGAAAACTCCGCTCACCGCGCTCGCCGTCAGCGCCGTGGCCGCCCGCGCCGCAAAGAAGTTCGGCGGCGTGCCCAATGGCCTCCTCACCTGCCTCATCGGCGGCGCGGAGACCGGCGCCCGTCTGGCTGCGGACGAACGCGTGGCCGTCCTCTCGGCCACGGGGTCCACCCGCATGGGCCGCGCCGTGGCGCCCATCGTCGCCGCGCGTTTCGGCAGGGCGATCCTGGAACTGGGTGGCAACAATGCCGGCATCGTTTGTCCGTCTGCGGATATGGACCTTGCGGTTCGCGCGATTGCCTTCTCCGCCCTCGGAACTGCCGGCCAGCGCTGCACCACCATGCGCCGCCTCTTCGTGCATCATGCTGCAAAGGAGGTGCTGATGGCGCGCCTGCAGACTGCCTTTGCCTCGGCAAAGGTAGGCGATCCGCGAGGGGAAGGGGTGCTGCTTGGCCCGCTGATCGATGAGGCCGCAGCTAAAGCCATGCAGACGGCGCTCGAAGAAGCCCGCGCCCTCGGCGCCATTGTCATGGGCGGCGAGCGTCTTCCTGGTCCCGGCGTCTATGTCCGGCCGGCCCTCGTGGAAATGCCCTGTCAGGCGGGGCCCATGCTGCGCGAAACCTTCGCGCCGATCCTCTATGTTCTGCCCTATACGGATCTTGCTGAAGCTATCGCTCTCAACAATGCGGCCAGCGCGGGTCTCTCCTCGGCCATCTTCACCACAGACCTGCGCGAAGCCGAAACTTTCCTCTCGGCGGCAGGCTCTGACTGCGGCATTGCCAATGTGAATATCGGCACATCCGGCGCTGAGATCGGCGGGGCATTCGGCGGTGAGAAGGAAACCGGCGGCGGGCGCGAATCCGGCTCGGATGCCTGGAAGGGCTATATGCGGCGCGCCACCAATACCATCAACTATTCCCGTGCCCTGCCGCTGGCGCAGGGCATCCGCTTTGACCTGCCAGACTAATCCGCAGGCAGATTACTGGTTCAGCGTACCGCGCAGCTGGCGCTTCGTGCCCGGTGCCGTGGAGGTGGACGTGTTGCCCCCGCCGATCAGCGCGTCATAGGTGCGTGCCGGCTGCACCAGCCCGCGCAGCAGGGCGGCATTCTGCTCGGCCACCTTGTCCGGGGCGTTCTGCGCGCTGACTTCCTTCATCTCGTCAAACCGCCCCTGCAGGCCAATCACGAGGGCCAGGTTTTCCGTCACCCGGCTGCCCGCGCCCGGCTGGGCGGCCGCCGCGCGCAGCTGCGCTTCTGCGCCTGCCAGATCGCCTGACAGCAGTAGCGAAAGCCCGTAATTGGTCAGGGTCGTCACCCGGCCGGGCTCAAGGGTCAGGGCGCGCTGATAGTTCATCTGCGCCTGCCGGTGCATTTCCAGCTGGTCAAACGCCGTGCCCAGCGCCGCCCAGCCATCGGCCCGGTCGGGCGCGGCGCGCGTCACCTGCTCAAAGCTCGCCCGGGCGGCTTCATAATTGCCCTCCGACATCAGGATGCGCCCGTTCACCATCATCAGGTCAGCATTGCCGGGATGGAGGATCAGCGTCTTGTTAACCACATCCTTTGCCCGCTCCTGGCTGCCCATGGCGCGCAGGGCGACGGCAAACTGCAGGGCATTTTCGACGTTCTGCGGGTCTTTTTGGTATTCCTTGCCCCAGAAATTCGCGCGGGTGAGGGGATCGGCCCGGTTGGCGGCCTCGCGTTCCTCCGGTGAGGCCGGGGCCAGCGCGGCCTCCATCGCCTCGGCCAGCGCCTTCTCTTCCTTGGTCATCCCGGTGGACGCGCAGGCGCTGCTCAGCGCGGTCAGCGCGAGCGCAACACCAAGAAGGGGCTTTTTGGCACTGGACATCAGCAGGCTCCGTGTATGTATCCCTGAAGGTCAGGCAGACATTGCCCTCGCCTGGGTCAAGTTTCGGTTAACGCCGCAGCCCCAGCCATTAACCACCGAGAAGCCCGGAAAGGCGCCGAAATGCATAAATCCTTCACCGCCGAAGCAACCGCTCCCGTCCAGGTCTGGCTCTATACGGCCAGCCAGTTCGGCGCCCTGGAGAACGATCCGTTCCCCAATGCGCGGGCGATTGCCGGGGCGCAGGGCTTCACCGGCGGGGCAGGGCAGACCGTGCTTGTGCCCGGCCCGGACGGGCGCACGGCGCATGTTCTCTATGGCCTTGGCGCCGGGCGAGACCAGCTTGCCGCCGCCGCTCTGTCGGCAAAGCTGCCGGCTGGTGACTATGAAATCGCCTCTGCCGGGGGCTACTCCTTCGCCAGCCTCGCTGCCGGCTGGGCGGACGGGGCGTACCGTTTCGACGGCTACAAGACCGAGAAGGCCGCCCCGCCGCGCCTCCTGATCCCGGCCAGCGCAAACGCCGCCCGCTTGTCACAGGAGGCCGACGCCGTCGCCGCGCTGCGCGACCTCGTGAACACGCCGGCCGCCGATATGGGCCCCGAACAGATACACGCCCGCATGACAGCCCTGGGCGAACGCCATGGCGCTCGCGTCGCCGCTGTGGTGGGCGAAGCCTTGATCGAAGAGAACTATCCCATGGTCCATGCTGTTGGCCGCGCGGCGGCGAAGGCCCCGCGCTTCCTGATGCTGGAATGGGGCACGCCCGGCGCGCCGAAAGTCTCGCTCTGCGGCAAGGGCATCACGTTTGATACCGGCGGCCTCAACATCAAGACCGGTGACGGCATGCGCATCATGAAGAAGGATATGGGCGGGGCCGCCCATGCCATCGCGCTGGCCCAGCTGGTGATGGAAGCGCGCCTGCCTGTCCATCTGCGCCTCTTCGTGTCAGCCGCCGAGAACGCCATCGCGGGCGACGCCTTCCGGCCCGGAGACATCCTGCAGAGCCGCAAGGGCCTGACCGTCGAGATCGACAATACAGACGCTGAAGGCCGCCTCGTCCTCGCCGATGCGCTCGCCCGCGCCAGCGAGGACCAGCCCGACCTGCTGATCGACTTTGCCACCCTTACCGGCGCGGCCCGCGTGGCGCTGGGGCCAGACCTTGCCCCTCTCTATACAGATGATGAGCAACTTGCCGCCGACATTCTCGCTGCCTCGGAAGAGACCGGCGATCCGGTCTGGCGCATGCCGCTCTGGGATCCCTATCTTGCCTATCTGCAAAGCCCGGTGGCAGACCTTGTAAACTCCGGCGGCGCCGGCATGGCCGGCTCAATCACGGCAGCGGTGTTCCTGAAACAGTTCGTTTCGGCCAAAAGCTGGGCCCATTTCGACATATGGGCCTGGCGCAAAGCCAAATATGGCCGCCCGGACGGTGCCGCCGCCTGTGGCCTGCGCGCCGTCTTCGCCATGCTGGAAAAACGCTATCCGGCTGTTTGATTCCGCCGCATTCCGGTTGGCCGGTTGAACTTCCGGCCTCTCCGGTTTGTCGCCGCCGACGGCCACACTTCTGCAGAAACCGGAAGGGGCGGAGGGCTCAGTTCCCCGCCTTGATCCGCATGGCTTCGCGCACGCGGCCGCGTACCAGCAGGGTGTCGATATTCTTCGGGTCGGCGGCCATGGAGGTTTCAACATCCTTCAGGGCGAGGTCGAGCGCGTCCTTGTTGAGGTGAACTTCGGCGCGCATCTGGTGGGCAATCGCGTCGCCAGGCTCGTTGGCAATGGCGGTGTTGAGATCCACCAGCGCCTCATCCCATTTGTCGATCAGCATATAGGCCGTTGCCCGGTCGAGCAGCAGGTCGTTCTCGCCTGGTGCCAGTTTCAGCGCTTCGGAGAAGGAAACGGCCGCCGCCTCTGCCGCGCCGATCTGCAGCCAGGCATTGCCCGCCTGTGAAAGATACACCGCGCGCTGCTCCATCGTGCCGCCATCGCTCGACATCGAGAGGTTTTCCAGCCGCACGGCGCCTTCTTCCACACTGCCAAGGGCAATCAGGGCGAGCGCGGTACACTGGCGCGCGCCGGGGCGGTTGCCTTCAAAGGTCCAGGCCAGGCCATCCTCATAGGCCTCTTCCGGCGTCCGCTCGATCTTGGCTACGCAAGCTTCCAGCCGTCTGGCTTCAGCAGCGGCAAACTCGGCGCCGGCATTCTGCTGCAGGAAAAGCGCCGCACCGGCGGCCATGGCAATCAGCGACATGGGCAGGACACTCCAAAGCCTCTATCTCATTGTTCTTAGGCGCAATCGGAGCACCCTTGGCAAATGACATCTCAGCCATCTCTGCTGTTTGTTTTCGGACTTGGCTACTCTGCCCAGCAGTTGGCCAGCCGCCTGATGGCAGCAGGCTGGCAGGTCGCCGGAACCGTCCGCAGCGAGGCCAAGGCTGCCGCGCTCCGGGCGCGGGGCATCGCGGCGCAGGTCTGGCCGGGGGAGGGGCCGGTGGACATACCGCCGGGCGCGCACTGGCTGGTCACCCTGCCGCCCGGCAAGGAGGGCTGCCCGGCCGCGCTGGCCGCCGCAAGCTGTCCGGATTTGTCCGAAAGTGTCACCTACCTGTCCACAACGGGCGTCTATGGGGATATGAAAGGCGGCTGGGTGACCGAGTGGAGCCCGGTTTCGCCGGCCTCGCCAAGGGGCGCGGCGCGGGTGAAAGCTGAAGGACAATGGCAGGCGCTGACGGGGGGCAAGGCCCGCCTTGTCCGTCTGCCGGGCATCTACGGCCCCGGCAGGTCGGCCTTCGACCGTCTGCGTGATGGCACCGCCCGGCGCATTGTGAAAGAAGGCCAGGTGTTCTCCCGTGTGCATGTCGATGATATCGCTTCGGGCCTGGAGGCACTGATGCAGTGCCCTGAAGTTACGGGGGTTTTTCATCTTTGTGACGAGCTGCCCGCCCCGCCGCAGGATGTCATCACCTATGCCGCTGAGCTGCTTGGCGTAGCCCCTCCGCCGGAAATTGCGTTTGAGGACGCAGACCTATCCCCCATGGCAGCGAGCTTCTATGCCGAGTGCAAGCGCGTCTCCAATGCGCGGGCCAAGGCCGCCCTGGGTTGGCGCCCGGCCTATCCCACCTACCGGGAGGGTCTCGCCGCCATTCTGGCCGGCGAAACTGACAAAATATTTCCCTGATTTTCGCGCCTTAGCCGCATTCGTGCCCTGTTGGCGCCGACCTTATCGGGTGTAAGGTGAGGTGGGCGGACTTCGGAGGACGTATTCATGGCATTGCAGGCTCGCGGGACTCTTAAGGGTCTCAAGACGGTTGTTTTTTCTCTGCTTTTGGCGGGTCTCGCCGCATGTGGCGGCTCTCAGACCGGCAAGACGGCGGATGAAGACGCTGATGCCACCGTGATGGTCGAACGCTCTCCGTCTGACCAGGTGGCTGCCCGCAAACGCGAAGAAGCCCGCCGCAAGGCGCGTGAAGCCGAGACGCAGGACTTCTCCTATTTCCGCTACCGGATCGATACCTCGACCGAACAGCCGCTTGCCTGCTTTGTCTTTTCTGCCGCGCTTGATCCGCAGACCGACTATTCTCCGTATGTCGAGTTCCGCCCCTCTTTCCGCGCCGCCCTCACCGTGGAAGGACGCGAACTGTGCGTCGGCGGCCTCGCCTTCGGCACCAGCCGTACCGCCACCATCCTCGCCGGTCTCCCCGCCGCGGACGGCCGCACCCTGAAGCGCGGCGAAACAGTCCCGATCGACTTTGCAGACCGGCCCGCCTTTGTCGGCTTCAAGGGCACGGGCGTGATCCTTCCCCGCGAGAATGCCGACGGCCTGCCGGTGGAAACGGTGAACGTTGATGAGGTGAAAGTCACCGTCACCCGTATCAACGACCGCGCCATCGTGTTCAAGAATGTCAGCGAAGGGCAGACGACCCGGCAGGGGCAATGGTCCTGGCTTTGGGGAGAAGACTCGCCGGAAGATGTGGGCGAGGAAATCTTCACCGGCAAGATGGATGTCGCGAACGTCCAGAACGCGCCCGTCATCACGGTGTTTCCGCTGCAGGATGTTGTCGGCCCGATGAAGCCCGGCGCGTATTTCGTCCGCGTTGAAGATGCCGCCAAGATCACTGATAGCGAAGGCCCGGCCGCCGCCTCTGGCCGCTGGATCCTGCTGACCGATCTGGCGCTGACAGCCTATTATGGAGAGCAGGGGCTCGACGTGACCCTCCGCTCCCTGAAGGATGGCAAGACTGTCAGCGATGCCACCGTCCAGCTGATCGCGTCCAACAACACGGTTCTGGCTGAGAAGAAGCCGGATTCTTCGGGCCGCATTTCGTTCGACAAGCCGCTGATGAGCGGCAAGGGCACAATGGCGCCCCGGCTGGTCGTTGCGACCAATGCGAGGGGCGAACTCGCCGCGCTCGATCTCAACCGGTCGCCGGTGGACCTCTCCGAATACACCGTTGGCGGGCGGCGCACGCCCGGCCCGGTGGACGCTTATGTCTATTCCGATCGCGGTATCTACCGCCCCGGCGAAACGGTCGAGCTGACGGCAATGCTGCGTGACCGGGCCGGCCGCCAGGTTACCGGCCGCAATGGCCATCTCGTGATCTATCGCCCGAACGGGCTTGTCGCCTCCAAGACCCGGTTCACCGATCCCAAATCCGGCGCGGTGACCCAGAGCTTTGCAGTTCCGCGCGGTGCCTCGCGCGGCGAATGGCGCGCCAGCATCGAGATCGACGGTCTCGAGGCGCCTGCGGGTGAGATGCGTTTTGCGGTCGAGGATTTCGTGCCTCAGCGCATTGCGGTGGATGTGACCGCCGATCAGGAAAAGCCAATGAAGGCGGGCGCCACGCGCCCTGTCGATATTGCCGCCCGTTTCCTCTATGGCGCGCCCGGCGCGGGCCTGACGGTGAAAACCGAAGCGCGGATGGAGCCCGACCCCAAACCCTTTAAGGCGTTTGAGGGCTTCACCTATGGCCGCCATGACCAGACGTTCGAGCAGCAGATCCTCGAATTTGACGACGTGACCACCGATGGCGCGGGCAAGGCGCTGGTGCGCCTGTCGCCCGGCACGGCTGGCTCCAATTCCGGTATTCCGCTGCGCCTCAATACGGTTGTCAGCGTGCTGGAGCCCGGTGGCCGCGCCGTGTCCGAAAGTGTCCGCGTGCCCTACCGGCCGGAGAACCTTTATGTCGGCCTGAAGCCGGGCTTTGACAGCTCTGTGCAGGAAGGCGGCGAAGCGAAATTCGAAGTCGTCGCTGTGAATGCTGATGGTCAGGCCTCGGCCCAGCGGCTCAGCTGGAAAGTGCTGCAGGTCGACTTTCATTATGACTGGTACAGGGAAGGCGACAGCTGGAACTGGCGCCGGTCGCGCACGGTCACCAAGGTGAATGAGGGCGTCGTCAACACGCCTGCGGGCGGCACGGCCGAGATCAAGGTGCCCGCGCTCGACTGGGGTAGCCATGAACTCGTCGTCGAGGGCCAGGGCGCGAATGCGTCGGTCGGCGCCTCTACCAGCTTCTATGTCGGCTGGGGCGGCTGGACGAGCGCGGACGGCACCGAAGCGCCCGACCGCGTGAAGGTTGTCGCCGCCGAGAAGACCCCTAAAGTGGGCCAGAATGCCGAGCTGACGATCCTGCCGCCCTATGACGGCCAGGCGCAGGTCGTCGTCGCTACAGACCGTGTGCTGTCGGTTCAGAACCTGGCCGTCAGCGCGTCGGGCACCCGCATCACCCTTCCGGTTACGGAAGAATGGGGTGAGGGCGCCTATGTCATGGTGACGGTCTATTCGGGCCGTGATCCGGTCCTGCGGGCAAAGCCGCGCCGCGCCGTGGGCATTGCCCATGTGCCGGTGGATATGGCCGCCCGCACCTTTGCCCTGACGATCAATTCGCCTGATCTTGCCCGCCCGCGCGCGGAGCAGATGGTGGAGGTCGACATCAAGGGGGGGGCGCGCGAACCGGTGTTCCTGACTGTGGCGGCAGTGGACGAAGGCATCCTGCAGCTCACCAAATTCAAGTCGCCCGATCCGGTGGCCCATTATTTTGGCCGCAAGGCGCTCGGCGTGGAGCTCTATGACGATTACGGGCGCCTGCTTGATCCCAATCTCGGCATGCCGGCAGAGGTCCGCTCCGGCGGTGACCAGCTTGGCGGGGAAGGGCTCTCGGTTGTTCCGGTGAAGTCGGTCGTGCTCTATTCCGGCCTCGTCGAAGTTGGCCGGTCGGGCAAGGCGCGCATTCGTCTTGATATCCCCGAATTCAACGGCCAGCTGCGGATCATGGCGGTGGCCTGGTCGAAAGCCGGGGTTGGGTCTGCCGACAAGAAGATGACCGTGCGTGACCGCGCACCGGCCGACCTGGTCATGCCGCGCTTCCTGGCGCCGGGGGATGAGGCGATCATCACCGCCAGCATCGATAACGTCGAGCTTGCCAGCGGCCAGTTCAATGCGCGGGTTGCCGGAACCGGCCAGATCAGCGTGGCTGAGGCAGCCCTGATGCGCACCCTGCAGAAAGGTCAGCGCGCGGACATTCCGGTGCGCGTCTCGGCCTCGGGTGAAGGTATTTCAAGCCTCAGCCTGAATGTCAGCGGCCCGGATAATTACAAGACCGACCGGACCTATGAAATCCAGACGCGCTCGCCCTACCTGCCGGTAACGCGGGCCACCACGCAGCTGATGCGGCCGGGTGAGACCTTCTCGATCAGCCAGGCGGCGCTGGCCGGCTTTGTGCCAGGGTCTGCAGAAATATCGGTTGGCTTCTCGCCGCTGCCGATTGATGCGCCGACGCTTTATGCCTCGCTCGACCGCTATCCCTATGGATGCACCGAGCAGATCACCAGCCGCGCCGTGCCGCTGCTCTATTCGGAACAACTCGTCTCGATGGGCGCCAGGGAGGCGCGGGACAATCCGCGCGACAAGATTCAGACTGCGGTGAACACCGTGCTGAACCGTCAGGGGGCAGATGGTGCGTTCGGTCTGTGGCGGGAAGGGGATGGCTATGCCAGCCCCTGGCTCGGCGCCTATGCGACGGATTTCGTTTTCCGCGCCAAGGAGGCAGGCTATGCCGTGCCGGAAGAAGCCCTGACGCGGGCCTATGGCGCGCTGCGCACGGTGGCCACCGGGGACACCTGGCGCGTCTATGGCTACGACACCGATGTGTATGAAAGCCGCTATTCCAACGACAGCGTACAGCAGATGATGTACCGCTCCTCGGCCTATGCGCTGTATGTGCTGGCCAAGGCTGGCGAGGCCGACATCTCCCGCCTGCGCTATCTGCATGACCGGGAACTGAGCAATATCGAGAGCCCTCTGGCCCGTGCCCATATCGGGGCAGGCCTGGCCTATCTTGGCGACAGGGCACGCGCCGCCTCAGCGTTCAAGTCTGCGGAGCAGAAGCTCGGCTATCGCAATACGGGCGATTATTATCAGACCCCGCTGCGCGATCTGGCCGCCATCGTGGCCCTCGCCGGCGAAGCTCAGCTCCCGGATGTTGTGGGCCGTCTCGGCGAGCGTCTCGGCAAGGACGTGCCCGATGCGCCCAGTCTGACGACGCAGGAGAAGGCCTATCTTCTCCTTGCTGTGAACAGCCTCGGCAAGGGCGAAACCAATGTTCAAGTGAAGGCCGAAGGGCTCGGCACGGGCAATGACAATCAGCGTCAGTACAGCCTGACCGAAGCCCAGGCCCGCAGCGGCGTCAGTCTCCGCCTCGGCGGCGATACGCCTCTCTTCCGCACCGTGCTGGTGACCGGGGCCCCGTCGGCGCCGCCGCCTGCCGCCTCGTCCAAGCTCAGTGTAGACAAGCGCTTCTATGGTCTGGGCGGTGGGCAGATGCAGCTTGACCAGATCCGTCAGGGCGAGCGCGTCGTCGTGGCCCTGACCATCACGCCGGAGGAGCGCCGCGTGAACCCGGTCATCGTGGCAGACTTATTGCCGGCCGGCTTCGAGATCGAGGCGATCCTGCGCCCGGCAGATGGGCGCCTGGTGGAGTATGACTGGCGGACGGGAGAAGACCGTGTGCGCGCCGGGGCCTTCGGTTTTCTGGGCGAAATCGCCCGGCCGCAAAGCTCTCAGTCTCAGGATGACCGCTTTGTGGCGGCGATCGATGTGACCGAGAACCCGGTGACGCTTGCCTATGTCGTTCGCGCTGTCAGCCCAGGCAGCTTTGCCATCCCCGGCGTTGTGGCTGAGGATATGTACCGCCCCGACGTCTTCGCCCGTTCGGCGCCCGGCCGTGTGACCGTGCTCGCCGCGCAGGGCGCAGCCGGCGGACGCTGACCGGAGGGAGGGTCGTTTGGGCCAGCATGTGCCGAAACGCCTCCTGGCCGGGCTGGCCGCGCTGATTGCGGCCGTCCTGCTGATTGACGTGATCTTCCCTCCGCCCCTTGAAAGGGCGGGGGGCGTTTCCGTGCTGGTGACGGATAGGGCCGGCAAACCTCTGCGGGCCTTCCCCACGCCGGATGGCCGCTGGCGCTTCGATGTAGACCTTGACCAGATCGACCCGGATTTTGTCGATGCGCTGATCCGCGTTGAAGACAAGCGCTTCTGGGATCATCACGGCACGGACTGGCTCGGCCTGCTGCGCGCCGCGTTTGACAGTGCCGCCGCGGGGCAGATCGTCTCGGGCGGCTCGACCCTGACCATGCAGACCGCCAGGATGCTGGAGCCGCGCCCGCGCAATGCCGGCTCCAAGCTGATCGAGATCTGGCGGGCAAACCAGCTGGAGCGCCGCCTCTCCAAAAGGGAGCTCCTTGAGCTCTATCTCTCGCTCACGCCCTATGGCGGGAACCTGGAAGGCGTGCGTGCGGCCAGCTGGAGCTATTTCGGGCATGAGGCCGACCGGCTGTCTACTGACGAAATTGCCCTGTTGATTGCCCTGCCGCAGTCGCCCGAGGTGCGCCGGCCGGACCGCCGCCCGGCATTTGCCGCCCATGCGCGCGACTGGGTGGCAGAGAAGCTCGCCCGCTATGGTGTCTTCTCCGAAAATGACGTTCTGGAAGTCGCCGCGAGCGCCATTCCGGCCCGGCGCCTCGATTTCCCGGACCGCGCCTGGCACGGGGCGGACGCGGTGCTGGCCAGCGGCCCGCGCGAGGATGTCCGCTCGACGCTGGACGCCGCCCTGCAGGCGGAGCTGGAACGCATCGCGTTTACGCGGGCGCAGCTTGAGGGGACGGATGTTCAGATCTCCGCCATCGTCGTGCATGTCCCGACCCGCGCCGTGCGCGCCCTCGTCGGGTCCGCCTCGCGGGAGCGTGCGGGGGGGTGGCTCGATCTCACCAACCGTCCGCGCTCGCCCGGCTCGACCCTCAAACCCTTCATCTATGCGCTCGCCTTCGATGATGGCACTGCCTCTGCAGATACGCGCATTCAGGATTTGCCCAGCCGCTTTGCCGGATATCAGCCGGAGAATTTCGACCGGATGTTCCATGGCGATGTTCGCGTCTCCGACGCTTTGCAGCATTCGCTGAACGTGCCGGCGGTTCTGATGCTCGACCGCGTTGGCGCCGAACGTTTCTCGGCGCAGCTGGCGATTGCCGGCGCGCGGCCACGTGTGTCCGGCGCCAGGGGGCAGGCGGCCGGTCTGGCGATTGCCCTGGGCGGCGCCGGGCTCACTGCGCGCGAACTGGCCGTGCTCTATTCGGCGCTGGGCGATGGCGGGGTGGCTAAGCCGCTGGTCTGGCGCGCAGAGGAAGAACGCGCGAGCCTGGCCGATCCCGGCCGCCGCCTGATGGGGGAGGCCAGCGCAGCCGAAATTCTCCGTATCCTGCAAGGATCGCCTTCGCCGGAGGGCCGTATGCCGGGCCAGCTGACGCAGGACGCGCCCCAGATCGCGTTCAAGACCGGCACCTCCTATGGCTACCGCGATGCCTGGGCGGCGGCGGTTTCCGGACAGCATGTGATCATTGTCTGGGTCGGCCGGGCAGACGGTGCCCCGCGCACCGGCGTGACCGGTCGCGACATTGCTTTGCCCATCCTCTTCGAAATGGCTGACCGCGCTGCACATCATCTGCGCGACGATGGCGACAGCGAGCTGCGCCTCAGCGCTGCGCCGCTGACCCCGTCAAAAGGCGCCCTGCGTGCCTTCTCAACCGACCGGCCACCGGAAATTCTCTTTCCGCCCCAAGGCGCTGAACTCTGGGCGGGCACGGTGGACGGGCGCGCGCCGCGGCCTTTTGTGCTCGCCGGACGGGGCGCGGGGGCGCTCAGCTGGTTCATTGACGGGCAGCCGGCGAGCCTCGATGACGCCGGCGCGCCGGTCTGGCGGCCGGATCAGCCGGGCTTTTATCTTGTAACGGCGGTCGATGGGGCCGGACGGTCCAGCCGGGTGCGGGTCCGTGTGCTGACAGAAGACCCCGCCTGACTGCCTTGTGTGCATCAGGTCACATACGCAGGATAAAATACAGCATTACGCATTTGATGCCTTTTTTGTGCCGCCTGTAGCAACTAATTCGGATTTGCCGTGTACAAGTGCCCCTTCGGGTGCCGGCAAAGTAAGAGTTAACAGTCCAGCGTGCTTACCAATCGTCCCGCCGTCCTTATTGCCATTGCTTCGGGGCTCGCCGCTTCGAGCATCGCGTTCCTGTCTGGCGGAGGCGTCGAGGATCGCCGGGCCGAAGACGCCCCGATTCGCGTGGCGACGGCGGTTTTTGCCGGCGGATGCCTTGCCTGTGTCGAGGCTGATTTCGACCAGATGAATGGCGTTATCGAGACGGTCGTGGGCTATACGGGCGGCAGCGTTGATCGCCCCACCCACAGGCAGGTTGAATCCGGGGAAACCGGACATTACGAAGCGGTCAAGGTTACCTATGATCCGGCGCGGATTTCTTACGAAACCCTGGCGGCCAATTTCATGCGCACCATCGACCCTACCGACGATACCGGCCAGTTCTGTGACAAGGGCGAGCCGTTCCGCAGCGCGATCTTCGTTTCCGGGGGCAGCGAGCGGAATGCGGCAGTTGCCACCGTGTCCGGTGCGCAGCGCGCGCTGGGCCAGGATGTAGTCACAGAAATCCGTCCACTGACGGTCTTCTGGCCTGCCGACGACCATTATCAGGACTACCATGTGAAGAACGCTTCGAAATACGCCAGCATGCGGGAAGCCTGCGGGCGCGATCAGCGGCTCATGGAAGTGTGGGGTACGCAGGCTCCGGCGCTCTGAGCCTTTCAGCCGCCATAGGCGGCTGTCGGGCAGGGCGGTTCGGGGAATTCCATCTCGCCGATGAACTGGTTCTCCCATTCGCGCGTGCGTTCGGGCGGGTTATACCCTTCTCCTATATAGAGCTGGAAAACCCGGCTGATCGGGCAGCCATTGCCGCGCTTGCCCAGGTCTATCCGCACCTGGCCAGCCGGCTCGAAGCTGGCAAAATCACTGCGCAGGCGTGGCCGCAGATCCGCATGAACCGAAGCGATCAGCACGCGCTCTGCAATCGCGCCCTCCAGCGGCTGCCTCTCCGAAAAGCTTTTCGGGCCAGCATAGCGGCGCCAGGAAATCAGCGGCAGCTTCCGGTCTCGGGCATAGAAGTCCAGCCCATGCCAGGCCTCGCGTTCATCCACCAGCACGGCAGTGGCGCCGAGGCGCTCGGCCTCTGCAAACACCTGCTGGGCAGAAGCCTCCCAGCCGCGGGTCCGCTTCATGGCATTGTCCAGTCCCAGATCGGTCGTGGAGGCGGGCGGCAGCATTGTCATCGCCATGAACAGACCGGCAACCAGCAGGTTCAGCCCCAGGCTCGCCCATAATGTCAGGGCCGTGCCCCGGCTGAACCAGATGGCCACCAGCAGCGCCGCGCCGGGATAGGCCGTGGCGGTCCAGTTGGCGTGCGCGCGCGAGAGAACGGCCTGGCCGAGGATGAAGATCAGCACCGGCAGGATGAAGCAGAGCAGCCAGCGCTCGGGGCTGGCCTCCTCGCCCCGGCGCGACCGGTAGAGGAACAGGCCGGCCAGCAGCGCCAGAAAGCTGACTGGTCCGAACATGCCGAGCTGGTCTGCAAACCAGGTCAGCGCATTCTCCGGGTTGAACAGGTCGCCGCCAAGATTGGCGTTGTCGACCGTGTGGCTGACGGTGGCAAAATCATTGGCAGCATTCCAGGCAAAGTGCGGCGCGACGATCAGCGCGGCGATGACGCCCGCCAGCAGGCCGCGCGGCGTCAGGATTGCCCGCCGGGTCGGCGCATCGATCAGGCAGGCAAGCGCCAGGCCGATCAGGAAATACAGCATCGCATATTTTGACAGCATTCCCGCGCCGATCACGCCGCCGAGCACCGCGGCAGATGCCCAACGCCCCTCACCGCTGCGCAGGCGCCAGAGAAGATAAAGTCCGGCGCACCAGAAGGGCATCAGCACGCCATCTGTCGACAGCACATTGGACGAGAGCACCACCGAGGGCATCAGCGCATAGAGCAGGGCGGCAAAGAAGCCCGCGCGCGCATCCAGCATCGCGCGCCCCGTCAGGAAGATCAGACCTGCGGCAGCCGTGTGGAGCAGGGGCGCGGCCAGCCGCACCGACCATTCATGGATTCCGAACAGCGCCGTGGTCAGATGGATCACCCAGGCGATCATCGGCGGTTTGGAATAGTAACCCCATTCCAGCGTCTGGCCCCAGCGCCAGTATTGCGCCTCGTCGGCATACAGTTCGAGCGGGGAGATGATGACCGCAATGATTCGCAGAATCAGCAGCAGACCAAGGGCGGCCAGGGTGAGCCGCTCAAAGATCTGAGGGCGCGCGGGTGCTGTCAAATTGGTCATTGCCACTTCCAGGGAGGTTGGTGCCTGTCTTATGGCCGCATTATCGGCACAGATACAGGGGCAGAGACCGCTCCCGAGGCCTCCGGGGTTATTAACAGCGTGTCATTTTTGCATCGCAGCGGAAAAACCGTACGCGAGCCGAAATGCGATGCTGAACCTTCAAACGCTTGTCACTAATCTGTCACTCAGCGGGGTTAAGGCCTCGCCAAACCCGGTCTCGCGAGGGGGCTGTGGTGATGGTCGAAATTCGGGGAAATCCAAATGATCAAGAATTTCTTTGCGCGTAGCGCATCGATTGCAGCGCTCGCGGCCCTGGCGCCGGTGGCTGCCGTCTACGCTCAGGTAACCACGTCTGACGCTCGCGGTGTCGTAACGGATTCGGCAGGACAGCCTGTTGCTGGCGCCACCGTTACCGTCGTTCACCAGCCCACGGGTACGGTTACGACTGCTACCACCGGTTCGAACGGCCTCTACACGGTGCAGAACCTGCGTATCGGCGGTCCGTTCAGCTTCACCGTCTCTGGCAATGACGTCGTCACAAGCCGCGTCGAGAACGTGTACACCGGTCTGGGTGAAACCTCCGTGGTTAACATCGTGACGGCTGCTGCCGACGACACCGCCCGTCTCGACACGGTTGTGGTGACCGGCTCTGCTGCCATCGCCAACGTCGCAACCGGCCCGTCCAGCTCCTACAACCTCGACACCCTTGAAAACATTCCGGCCATCTCGCGCGACCTGAAAGATGCCCTGCGTCTCGACCCGCGCATCTACATCGATGATGGTTTCGTGGATGCCATCAGCTGCGCAGGCGCCAACCCGCGCTACAATTCGCTGACCGTTGATGGCGCCCGCCTCTCCGACAGCTTCGGCCTGAACTCGAACGGTTACCCGACCGAGAGCATGCCGTTCAGCTATGACTCGATCCAGCAAGTGTCGGTCGAGCTGGCGCCGTTCGACGTTGAATACGGCCTGTTCACCGCCTGTAACATCAACGCCGTCACCAAGTCGGGCACCAACTCATTCCATGGGGGCCTGTTCTTCGACTACACCAACCAGGACCTGCGCGGCGACTCCGTGGAAGGCAACAAGATTGCCACCCAGGATTTTGAAGACAAGCGCTACGGCTTCAACATCGGCGGCCCGATCATCCAGGACAAGCTGTTCTTCTTCGGCTCCTACGAGAAGAATGAAGCGGTCAACCAGTTCGACAACTCCCCGGCGTTCGCCCGCGTCGACCCGGCTGTGTACCAGCAGGTCATCGACATCGCCGTGAACCAGTACGGCTACGAAGCCGGCGGTATCCCGACCTCCATCCCGGTCGAAGACGAGAAAATCTTTGCAAAACTGGACTGGAACATCACGGACCGTCAGCGTGCCGCTGTTTCCTACACCAAGAATGAAGCCTTCAACTTCAACCCGTCTGACTCCAGTACGACGCAGGTTTCCGATGGCAACCACTTCTATAAGCGCGGCGGCCTGCTCGAGAGCTATTCCGCCTCGCTGAACTCTGACTGGACCGACAATTTCAACACCGAGCTGCGTTTTACCCGCGTCGAGTTTGACGCTGTCGCAGACCCGGTTGTCGGCAATAGCGGCTGGGGCGAAGTTCAGGTCATCGTGCCGAACACGGCTGGTGGCACGTCCACCATCTATCTCGGCGCCGATGACAGCCGTCACTTCAACGACCTGATCTACACCTCCGACGTCTACAAGGCGAAAGCCAACTGGCAGCTTGGCGACCACCGCCTGACCTTCGGCGCAGAGCGTGAAGAACTCGATGTGTTCAACGCCTTCATCCAGAGAACGCGTGGCCTTTGGATCTTCGGTCAGTTCGCCAACGGCGGCATCACCGGCATCTCCGATTTCGCAGCCGGAAACATCGACGACTTCCGCTATCAGAACGCCGCCGGCACCAACAATCCAAACGACGGCGCCGCCCAGTTCGGCTATGAGATCAATACCTTCTACCTGCAGGACAAATGGCAGGTCACGCCCGCCCTCGAACTGACGGCCGGTCTGCGCTACGACACCTACACCTCGGGCGACGAGCCGCTGCTTAACCCGCGTTTCCAGACGGCTTACGGCTTCGCCAACAATGCCACGATGGATGGCCGTGACCTTCTGCAGCCGCGTCTTGGGTTCAAGTATGACTACACGAACGACATCCGCTTCCATGGCGGCATCGGTCTCTATTCGGGCGGCAACCCGAACGTCTGGATCTCGAACAACTACTCCAACAACGGCGTGACACTGTTCGATTACCGCGTTCGCAACAGAAACCTCAGCACCTTCACCTTCGGCAGTGGCGATCCCTTCTTCACTGTGCCTGACGAAGCGATTGCGGCCATGGCTGCCGCAAATGCGTCGGCTGGTGCGGGCCCGGTCAATGCGCTCGACCCTGATTTCGAAATCCCGTCCGAGTGGAAAGCTGCCCTCGGCACCGTGATCGACTTCGGTTCGGCAGATGCCTGGTATGGTGATGACTGGCGCCTGATGCTCGACTTCCTCGTGTCGAAAACGAACGAAGCCGCTTACGTCCTGCCGATCTCGTTCACCCAGACCCGGACCGCAGCGGATGGCCGCCCGGTCTATACGGGCAACACGAACGACTTCCTGCTCACCAATGCCGAAGAAAAAGGCTGGGCACGCACTGTGTCGGTTGGCCTGTCGAAAGACTATGGCAACGGCATCGACTGGACCGCTGGCTACGCCTTCACCCAGGCCAAGGACGTCAACCCGATGACTTCATCGGTGGCCTTCTCGAACTGGTCGAACGTCCAGACCTTCGATCCGGTTAACATGGACCTCGGCAACAGCGACTACGTGATCCCGCACCGGTTCACGTTCAACCTGAACCTCCGTAAAGAGTTCATCAAGAACTTCGCCACGAAGGCATCGCTGTTCGCAACGGCCAACGAAGGCGCGCCTTACAGCTACACGATTGGCAGCACCAACGCGTTCACTGTGGGCAACAACTCCGCTCGTAACCTGGCCTACATCCCGACCGGCGTGAACGACCCGGTTCTGTCACCGTCGTCCAACGCCACGGCTGTGCAGAACCTCGTGAACTACATCAACAGCAACAGCGACCTGAGCGCGATGCGCGGTACGATCGCTGACCGTAACTCGCAGACCGATCCGTGGCGCTCGCGCTTCGACATCCGTCTCGCCCAGGAGTTCCCGGGCCTGCGCGCTGATGACCGCACCGAGGCATTCATGGTCATCCGCAATGTCGGCAACCTGCTGAACGATGACTGGGGCGTGATGAAAGAGCATGGCTTCCCCGGCAACGCCCAGCTGTACGGAATCAGCGGAATCGACGCACAGGGCCGCCTGATCGTCACTTCGTTCAGCCCGGCGGTCGACAACGCTTCGGCGATCAACTCGGCTTCGCTCTGGCAGGTTCGCCTCGGCCTGAAATACACCTTCTAAGCGGAAATTCGCTGAAGGCTCACTATATGAGGGGGCGGTCTTTCGGGGCCGCCCTTTTCGTTTGACCCAAGCTGTGGCAAGGCCCGGATGACATGACTGATACAACCCTGCATCTTCCGCCCGAATGGGCCCCGCAAGCGGCCCTCTGGGCCGGCTGGCCCCGCCTTGCCGAGGAATGGGGCGGCGATCTGACAGCGGCCCGGTCGGAAGTCTCCGCCTTCATCCGCAAGGCGGCTGAGTACGTCCCGGTGAAGATCGCCTGTGGATCACGGGAGGCGGCTGCCTCTGCGCGGCTCGCCACCGGCGGGGCAGGGGAGATCGTCGAGATCCCGACCGGCGACATCTGGCTGCGGGATACCGGCCCGATCGTGACCGGCGCCGGTGCTTCCCGCCAGGCACAGGTGTTCCGCTTCAATGGCTGGGGCGGCAAATACCTGATGGACGGCGACACCGAGACGGCCGGCGCTGTTGCCGGCGTCGAAGGGCTGCCCACGCGCCGCCATGCCATGATCCTGGAAGGCGGCGGCATCGATGCGGACGGCGAAGGCCGTCTGCTGACAACCCGCCAATGCCTGCTCAACCCCAATCGCAACCCCCACCTTGCCCAGGCGGAGATCGAGGCGAGCCTGACAGCCGCCCTCGGCGTGGACGAGTTCATCTGGCTGGGGGATGGCCTGATGAACGATCATACCGATGGCCATGTCGATAACATCGCGCGCTTCATCGCGCCGGGCCATGTGCTTTGCCAGCATCCCTCTGATCAGAACGACCCCAATGCCGAGACCCTGCAGGAGATAGAGCGGACGCTCGTGTCCCATGGCCTGATGGTGTCGAGCATACCCTCGCCGGGCTTGGTGCACTTCGGGGATGGCGTACCGGTTCCGGCAAGCCATATGAACTTCACGATTACCAACCGCGTCGTGCTGGTGCCAATCTATGAAGACCGCTTCTCGGCGGTGGCCCTGTCTGAACTCAAGGCGCTGTTCCCGGGCCGCGAAGTCATCGGCCTGCCAGCGCGCGCCATTCTGGCGGGCGGTGGAAGCTTCCACTGCATGACCCGCGAAATCCCCGCCTGAGAAGGAGGCTCTGCCCATGACCCGCAAGATCACGCTCGCCGCCATCCAGTTCACGCCCACCGATGATGCTCAGCAAAATATCGACCGGGTTGCCGGTTTCGTTCGCGATGCCGCCGCCAAAGGCGCAGATGTCATTCTGCCTCCGGAGCTTTTCTGCGGCTATTATTTCTGCAAGACGCAGGAAGAAGAGCATTTCGCCCGCGCGATCGAATGGCAGGAGCATCCGGCCGTTCATCAGCTCTCGGAGCTTGCTGCAGATCTTGGGGTGGTTATTCCGGTCTCGATCTATGAGAAGGAAGGCCCGCTCTATTTCAACTCCATCGTGGTGATCGATGCGGATGGAACGCCGCTTGGCGTCTATCGCAAAAGCCATATTCCTGATGGGCCGGGCTATCAGGAAAAATTCTACTTCCGGCCGGGTGATACCGGCTTCCGCGTGTGGAACACGATGAAGGGCCGCATTGGGGTCGGCATCTGCTGGGACCAGTGGTTCCCGGAGGCGGCCCGCTCAATGGCGCTTATGGGCGCCGATGTGCTGCTCTATCCCACCGCGATTGGCGCCGAGCCACAGGACGCTTCCCTCGATACCGCCGCGCGCTGGCGCCGAGGCATGCAGGGGCACGCTGTTGCGAATGTCATTCCCGTCGTCGCGGCAAACCGTGTTGGCAACGAGCAAGGGCAGGTTTTCTACGGGACCAGCTTCATCACCGACGAGACAGGTGAGATCGTCACGGATATGGACCGCCATCAGGAGGGCGTGATCCTTGCCACCTTCGATCTGGACCATGTCGACCGGGCAAGGGCTGCGTGGGGTTTCTTCCGTGACCGGAGAACGGATCTCTACGAAATTCTGGTCTAGACGCCGCGCGCCGATTCAGTTCCGGTTGGATGTGCCGAACATCCGGGCAACGCGTTCTTCAGTGTCATCATTGTCGGCAAAGATAACCGGTTCGCTGCGGCGGCGATCGCGTTTGCGCTGGTCTGCGATGCGGATTACGCCGCGTCCGGACGATTTCACATGGTATAGCTCTGCGTCGGCCTGGCGCAGCATGCCGGCAAAGCCCGTCCGGTGATCGTGGAAGGCGATGCCGATGCTCGCGCCCACGCTGATGTAATTTCCCTCATGCTGCAGGGCGGCTTGGGCCGATTGCAGGAAGGCGTTGGCCTGGGTGATGATGTCCATCCGGCTCTGCCAGTGGTATCCGAGGATCAGGAATTCGTCCCCGCCTGTCCGGAAAATATCGCCCCGGCCGCCAAAGTGCACTCGCAGCTTTTCGGCCATCGACACGAGGACGGCATCGCCAGCCGTATGGCCAAAGGTTTCATTGATCAGCCGGAAATTGTCGAGATCGATCGCGACGGCGGCGCTGTAGCGTTCGCTTGTCTGGCGGTTTTCCAGTTCGCAGATCCGGTCCAGCAGACGCCGGTTGCCAAGGCCGGTCATTGCATCTGAGTTTGACCAGAACTCGGCCTGCCGCGCCTGACCGCCCAGCACCGCGCTCAGATAGGCCAGCATGAAGGCAAAGGCGAGCGGCAGCAGGAACAGGTTGATCGGCAGATAGGGCGTCACGCCCGCCATGCGCAGGTGAATCCATACCGTTGCCAGCAGGCAGGGCAGCCAGGCGATCAACGCGCTGCGTGCTCCCGCAACCCCGCTCGACGCCATGATCGCCAACCCGGCCACCAGAATGACAGGACCTGCTCCGGTGGCGATGTAAAAGCTGGTTCGCCCGATCCAGGAGGGAAGGCCCGCGCTTATGGCGGTCAGCGCACTGATGAAGGCAATGGCATAGAATATACGATAAAGGCGCGGCGCCTGCTTCTCCATGCCGAGAAACACCATGATGAACATGGTGCCGAAGGCCATCATCATTGCCTGCGTGAAAAACACGATCCGGCCGAAATTGAAATGCAGGTGCATGCCGAAAATCGCGGTGACGAGCCCTGAAGAAAGCAGGATATAGATCGCCACCGAGAGGGCAAAGCAGATGTAGATGCGAAATGATCCGTTGGCTGCCGCAAACGACATGGAGCCCGCATAGACCGCAAAGGAGAGGGCAGCGCCGATAATCAGGCTCCAGATCAGCGTTTCCAAGGCGATGCGGCGCGCAAAATTGGCTTCTGAGGCAATAATCACCGGCAGAACGATCAGGGAGGAGCTGCGTACCCGGACAAAATATTCCCTGCTTTCGCCGGGGGGCACAAGCAGATGATAAGCGGGATAGGCCGCTGCGACGCCGGTGCCCGTAACCGCAACTGCAGATCCTGCAGTGCTCTGGTGCAGACTGCCGTCAGAATGTACTTCAAAAAGATCGGTGCGCTGCAGATAGGGAAACCGCAGGGCAAACTTTGCGGACTGCACATCCGAACTGGAATTCTTCAGCGCAAAGCGAAGCCATACATCGCTCTGCCAAGCGGAAAATTGGGGTATCCTGCTACTTGCTGGCTTGAAATCCAGTGTGCCAGCAGATGCGATCACATCTTCAGGCGCGCGGGCAGGGTCTATGTCCTCAGCAAACTGGAAAGTGGGGGTGAACGCCGCGTCGGTCGGCAGGCCGGCTATGTCCATCGCGCGGAGGGGTTCGCCGGCAAAGGCCGCAAGCGGTAGCAACAGCCACCCTAGCGCCGCGCAGACGGCGGCTGCCCAAAGGCCTGATTTTATCCTTAGGCAGATCATCATAAACCGCACCAGCTCCAACTCCTGGTTTATGATGAACCGGTAAATATCACGTTGTTTTAACGCGTGAATTCTTCTCCCGAGCGCAAGAAAGTTTCAGCATATCTGCCCTGTCTGCAACAGGATGGGCCCTTGAGGGCTTAAAGACTCTTGCCGGGGGACAGGTGGCTGGCCGCCGACACGATCGCGTCGGCATCAATCATGAAGTGCCGGTAGAGATCGGCGATTGTGCCCGTCTGGCCGAAATGCTCAACGCCCAGCGGCGTCACGGCATGGCCCTTCACACCGCCAATCCAGGCCAGCGTTGCGGGGTGCCCGTCGGTCACAGTGATCAGCTGCGCATGGCGCGGCACACTCTCCATCAACCGTTCGATCTGGCTGAGGGCAGTCTTTTGTCCGCGCGCGCGGGCCCGGCGGGCAGCGGTCCAGCCCGAGTTCAGCCGGTCGGCAGACGTGACGGCCAGCACTCCGATATCCCGCCGGCCTTCGCCGATGCGGGCGGCCGCCTTGATGGCTTCCGGCGCGATGACCCCCTGATAGGCAATGATCACTTCGGCATTCGGGCCGGGTTTGCGCAGCCAGTAGCCGCCATCGATCACGCCCTGCCGGAAAGCGGCGTCCTCGCGGGACCAGGCGCGCACCTGCTCCACGGGCCGGGTAGAAAGCCGCAGATAGACCGAGCCGCCTGTCTCATCGCGCAGCCAGGTGCGTTCGTCCGGGTCGCCTTCGCCGTCGCGCTGGAGATAATCAAAGCTCCAGTCCATGATGATCGAGAGCTCATCCAGGAATGCCGGCTCGAAGGAAACGATGCCGTCCTGGCTCATGCCGATCAGCTGCGCGCCGATGGACTGGTGTGCGCCGCCCTCCGGGGCAAGTGTGACGCCCGAAGGCGTGCCCGCGATGATGAAGCGAGCGTCCTGATAGCAGGCATAGTTCATGGCATCGAGGCCCCGGGCCACGAAGGGGTCGTAGACCGTCCCGACCGGAAGGAGCCGTTCGCCAAACAGGGAGTGGGAGAGGCCTGCCGCGCCCAGCAGCAGGAAAAGGTTCATCTCTGCAATGCCCAGCTCGATATGCTGGCCTTCCGGAGAGAATGCCCATTTTTGCGCGGAAGGAATCCTCTCCTCACGGAAGGTATCTTCCTTCGCTTCGCGGGCAAACAGGCCGCGCCGGTTCACCCAGCCGCCGAGATTGGTCGAAACCGTCACATCCGGGGAGGTCGTCAGGATGCGCTGGGAAAGGTCGCTGTCGCCGCGGGCGAGCGCGTCGAGGATCTTGCCAAGGCCCGCCTGGGTCGAGAGCATTTCGTCATCCAGAAATACCGGGCCGGGGGAGGGAACACGCGGCGCTGAATACCGGCGCGGGCCCTTGGCAAAGAAAGGCACCTGCGCGAGCGCGACCTGCAACTCGCCGGGCTCGGCAACCGTTGCAAAGGGCTCCCATTCCTCGCCGTCGGCCACACCCATGGATTTCTGGAAGTCTGCCATCTGCGCCTTGGTCATCAGGCCGGCATGGTTGTCCTTGTGCCCGGCCAGCGGCGTGCCCCAGCCCTTGATCGTATAGGCCAGGAACACGGTGGGGCGGTCATCATCCGTGCGGGAGAAGGATTCAAGCAGCGTTTCAAGGCATTGCCCGCCCAGATTGTTCATCAGATCACTGAGCTCTGCGTCCGAGCGGCGCTCGATCAGGGCGGCCACATCTCCCTGATCGCCGAGATCATCCATCAGCCTTCTGCGCCACGCTGCGCCGCCCATGAAGGTCAGCGCCGAATAGAGAGAGTTCGGGCACGCCTCGATCCATGTTTTCAGCCGTTCACCGCCTGCTTCAGCAAAGGCCGCCCGCTGCAGCGCGCCGAAGCGCAACACTTCCACGCGCCAACCGAACGCCTTGAAGATCGCTTCGATCTTCGCCCACAGCCCCTCATGCACCACCCCGTCGAGGCTCTGGCGATTATAGTCGATGATCCACCAGGTGTTGCGCAGGCCATGTTTCCAGCCTTCCTGCAGGCATTCATAGACATTGCCCTCATCCAGTTCCGCGTCACCCACCAGCGCCACCATGCGGCCGGCGGGGCGTTTGCCTGACCCAAAATCCGTCCACGGACGGGCGATGAGGTAATCCTGAATGATCGATGCAAATGCGGTTTGGGCCACGCCAAGGCCAACCGAACCGGTGGAGAAATCCACGTCATCAATGTCCTTGGTGCGGGAGGGGTAGGACTGCGCCCCGCCAAGCCCACGGAAGTTTTCCAGCTTTTCGCGCGTCTGGCTGCCCATCAGATAATGCATCGCATGGAATACCGGCGCGGCATGCGGCTTCACGGCCACCCGGTCTTCCGGGCGCAGCACATTGAAATACAGCGCCGTCATGATCGACACCATCGAGGCGCAGCTCGCCTGATGCCCGCCCACCTTCACATCATCGTCGGCCTTCTCACGAAGATGGTTGGCGTTGTGAACGGTCCAGGCCGCAAGCCAGAGCAGGCGCTGTTCGATGGTTTTCAGTTGATCGATGGAAAGGGGCATGGATTTTGGCCATCTCGCTGGGGAAGGGCATTTCCTTCCGCCTAGTTCAGGAATGCGCGCAAGTCCATGGCCGGGTCTGATCAGCATGGCCCCTGCGGGCGTCTTGGGTTAGCCTCGGAAAAACCGGGAGGAGCGATCATGACGGATCTGGCAGAGCGCCGCATTCAGCTGGTTAAGGACCATATGGCGCTGGAGGTGACCCATGATTGGGACGCCGTCATCGCCACTTTCGAGCATCCCCGCTACGAAATGTATGGCTCCGGCAATGTGTTTGACGGTGAGGCGGCCGTGCGCGGCTATTTCGATGCTTCGCGCACGCCTTTTCCCGATCAGGGCAACGAGATCATCGCCATCGCCCATGCTGGCGATACGGTGCTGGTCGAGTTCTGGCTGACGGGAACCCATCTGGGGCCGCTGCGCCTGAAAGACAGGGTGGTGGCGCCGACGGGCCGGCGCTTCAAGGTGCGCATGGCGGCGAGTTTCGAATTTCCGCCCGGCGGCGACAAGATCATCTGCGAGCGGCCCTATTTCGATCAGGGGGCCGTTCTGCGGGCGCTGGAGCTCGCCTGAAGCACTTAGTCGAGTGAGCGGCGCGCCTTGTCGAACATGTCGGTCAGGACCGCGCCGGGGCCGTTGGCCGCCTGATGATACCAGTCGGGCATAGCCTGCAGCACGCCGGCCGCATCTGCCCAGCGGCGCACATTGGCATCAGCGGTCAACTGGAATGCCTGGCGCATATAGTTTTCATCGGCGCTGTCAAAACCGTCCGCAAGGGTGATTGAGGAGAAGCTCATCATGCTTTTCTGCACGGCCAGCATCGTGTCGAGCGATGCGGAGGTCAGGGCGAGAGAGGCGCGCCAGGGCGCCAGCCACAAGTCAAACATCGGTTTCATATCCATCAGCTTCGCTCTTTTTCTACGCCGCTATTGTGCGCCGCACAACAAATCTCATGCCAAAAGCCCGGCTCCGCCCCGTTTTCGCCGCTGAGGAATGGTCTTAATTGGCGAATATGACCGCCGACGCGCCCTTTCCGTTTGAACCTTCGCCCGCCAGGGGGCGTGTTCTCGTCTTCGATTCCGGGGTCGGCGGGCTGACGGTTGCCGGGGAAATCCGGGCGCTGGGGCCCCGGCTTTCGGTGCATTACGCCGCCGATACCGGCTTTTTCCCATATGGGGACAAGTCTGACGACGCCTTGCGCGCCCGCCTGCCGGTGGTGGCCAAGGCGCTAGTTGAGAATGTGCGCCCGGATGTGTTCGTCATTGCCTGCAACACGGCGAGTACGCTGGCGCTGGCCGAAGTGCGCGCCGCGCTGGATATCCCTGTCGTGGGCACGGTGCCGGCCATCAAGCCGGCGGCCCGGTTGACCGAGACCGGAACCATCGGCCTCCTCGCCACCCCCGGCACCATAAGGCGCGCTTACACCGCCCGCCTGATTGAGGAGTTTGCGGGCGACAAGCGCGTCATCCTCCATGGCAGCCTGGAACTGGTCAAACTCGCCGAGGCCCATGCCCGCGGAGAGGACGTGCCGCCGGAGGCCTTTGCCGCCGCGCAGGCACCCCTGTTCGAAGCGCCGGGCGGCGATGAGATTGACACAGTGGTGCTTGCCTGCACGCATTTTCCGCTGGTGCGTGGACAGCTGATCGCGACAGCGCCCCGCGCCGTCAGCTATATCGACAGCGGTGCGGCTATCGCCCGCCAGACGATCCGTGTGCTGCCTGCCAGAAACGAGTCAGGCGGACAGGGAGGCACAGCCTGCCTCACAAGTCCGCCTGAAGAGGAAGAGGGGATTGCCCGCGTCCTGAGACGTTACGGCTTTCCCGACATTCAGTTCGTGGCCATCGAGCCGATCGAGATGACTTCGGCGCCTTCGGCCGAGCCATAGAGCGACGGCCAGGGGCTATCCTGGACAATCGCCAGGTCGGACTCTCCAAAGCCGTTGAAGCGCGTCGCCATCGAGCGGCCATAGGCGCCGATATTGCCGATCTCCACATAGTCGCCCTCGGTCAGCCCGGCCGGCAGCCAGACCTTGTAGGGAAGCATGTCAGCCGAATCGCAGGTCGGTCCGTAGACGGTGTATTCCACCATCCGGCCCAGCTTGCGCCCGTCACCCGAGATCGCGCGCATCGGGAACACCCAGTTCTCGTGCACGGCGTCATACAGCGCGCCATAGGAGCCTTCATTGATGTAGAGCGCATCGCCCTTCACCAGATCGACGCCCACCAGCAGGCTTTCGGCTTCAGCTACCAGCGCGCGGCCCGGCTCGCACCACAGGTCAGCGTTTTCCAGAACGAACATGTTCTCGAACGAACGCATCACCATGGCGACATAATCGTCCATCGCCGGCGGGTTCTTGTCGGCATAGATGGCCGGGAAGCCGCCGCCGACATCCACGATGTCCACGGTGACGCCGGCGTCGATGATGACGCGGCTGGCATCTGCCATCGCCTGTGCCCAGGCAGAAGGCTTCATCGCCTGGCTGCCCACATGGAACGACACGCCCAGCTCATCGGCATAGCGGCGGGCAACGCTGAGGATATCAGCAGCTTCCGCGGCGCCGGCGCCGAACTTGCCCGACAGCGGCAGGGCCGATCCTTCGTTCGACACGGCAATGCGCACAAGGATCGTCAGATCCTTTGCAAAGTCGGTCGCGTCGAGAATCTTCTGCAGCTCGGCCATCGAGTCGGTGACGAAGATGCGCACGCCATGATTGAAGTAGGCGCGGCGGATCGCCTGACGCGGTTTCACCGGGTGCAGGAAAGCGATGCGGGCGTCCGGGAAGCGGCCGCGAATCAGCTCGATTTCCTTTTCGGAAGCCGCGTCAAAGCTACGGATGCCGCCTTCCCACAGCGCGTCGAGGACGTGCGGGGCAGGGTTCACCTTCACGGCATAGAAAGCCTGGGCCGGGAATTTCTCCACGAACCAGCTCGCAGCCGCCGTCACGCGCTCCGGACGGAAGCAATAGGTCGGCAGCTCGGGCTTTTGCTCGCGCGCAATATGATACGGGGTCGCGTAAGTGTGCATGACACCTAACCTCCAAAGGGCTTCAAACCAGCTTTGGGCGTTAGTACAGGGGGCCCCCCTTATCGGGTTAGCCCAGATGTCCGCCACATCGAATTTCAGGGGTCGAAATAGTGTACAATGCCCGGGCATGCAAGAAGAAATTTTGCCCGTTACATAAGCTTGTCACAAAAGGGTAACGGTGCTGCGCCAGATAGCGCTTGCAAACATGGTAAAATGGCGCTCCGAAAGCCGCGATCTCTGCGGCATTGGCGCTGTTCCCGGAGGTCTCCCGATGTTCTTTCGCCGTATCAGCCTGCTGGGCGCCGGCCTGCTTGCCCTGGCCGCCTGCAGCCAGAGCGACCTCTCGCAGCTCGATACCGGTGAGCCGGGCACCAAGCTTGTCCCGGCGATCGCGCGCGATCAGAAGATCAAGATTGTCGGGTCTTCCACGGTGGCGCCTTTCTCCCGGCCGGTTGCGGAGCGGTTTGGTGTGGTCACGCGGTTCTCGACCCCGATTGTGGAATCCACCGGCACCGGCGGCGGCTTTAAGGCCTTCTGTGAAGGCGTAGGCCCGATCACCCCTTCGATTGCCAACGCCTCCCGCCCAATGACCGATTCCGAGCGCGAGCTTTGCCGGAGAGCGGGGGTCACAGACATTACCGAAGTGGCCTTTGGCTATGACGGTATCGTGCTGGCGAACGCCAAGGGCGGCCCGGATTTCAGCATGACAAAAACCCAGATGTTCCTTGCGCTCGCCAAGGACATTCCGGACGGCAAGGGCGGCTTCATCCCGAACCCCTACACCCGCTGGAGCGAAGTCTCGCCCGAACTGCCTAACGTTCCGATCCTGGTGTTTGGCCAGCCGCCCACGTCCGGCACGCGGGACGCTTTCAACGAGCTGGGCATGGAGAAGGGCGCCCTCGGCATCCCTGAGCTGGCCGCCCTGAAAGCTTCAGATTCCGACGCGTTCAAGCTGCGGTCCCACACCATCCGCACGGATGGCCGGTGGATCGATTTCGGCGAGCATGATTCGGCGATTGTGCAGTCTCTGATGAAGTCTCCAGAAGCGCTGGGCGTTCTGGGCTTTTCCTTTCTGGAGCAGAATGCAGACCGCATCAAAGGCACGGCTTTCAGCGGCATTGCGCCCACATTCGAGAACATCAATTCCGGGGAATACGGACTTGCCCGTCTGATGTTCTTCTATGTGAAGGAACAGAACTTGCCGCTGGTCGATGGACTGGCAGAGTTCGTGGAATTTTCGGTCGATGACGGCGCCGCCGGGCCGGACGGTTATCTTCTGGAGCAGGGGCTCGTGCCGCTGCATGAAGACGAACTGCTTGAGCAGCAGCAGATCGCAGCCCGGCTTGTTGCCAAAAGCCGCGGCTACTGATCGGCCTGAGCTACGCGCCTAGAAACCCGGCCCTGCCGGCTGCCTGCGGCGCCGGATACGGATTTTCTGCCAGAAGCGTTTACGCTCGGGCGCGGGCAGGGGCTGCAGGTTCTCGATGAACGCCTCGGCGCAGGCCCGCCAGCTATAGGTCTCCGCATAGGCCCGGCAGGTCTCGCGGCTGAGGCTTAGGCAATCAATGGCCCCTTGGCGCAGATTGCCGCCCACCGGCGTGATCGTGCCCGCGCCCGAACCGGGGATCACATCGCGCGGCCCCGTGGCATCATAGGCGGCCACCGGCGTCCCCGCGGCCATCGCTTCGAGCACCACCAGCCCGAACGTATCGGTCAGGCTGGGGAACACGAACACGTCCGCGCTGGCATAATGGGCGGCCAGGTCATCGCCGAACTTGGCGCCCAGGAACACGACATTCTTGTATTTCTTCTTCAGCTCTTCCAGCTGCGGCCCATCGCCGACGATCACCTTGGTGCCGGGCAGGTCCAGCTCGGCAAAGGATTCGATGTTCTTTTCCACCGCGACGCGGCCGACATTCAGGAAGATCGGCCGCTTCAGGCCCGCAAACGGGTCGCCCGGCGCGCCTTCCTCGATGCGTTTGGCCGGATTGAACAGTTCTGTATCCACCCCCCGGCTCCAGGAGACGAGGTTGATGAAGCGCTGCTGGCGCAGCTCGTCCAGCAGAGACGGTGTCGCCACCATCACCTTGCCCGAATATTTGTGGAACCAGCGCACGAAGGAATAGCCCCAGCTGACCGGCACCGGCAGGCGCGCCGAGACATATTCGGGAAAGCGCGTGTGATAGGCGGTGGAGAAAGGGTGTTTCTCCGTCAGGCAGACCGCGCGCCCGGCCATGCCAAGCGTACCCTCGGTGGCGATATGCACCGCGTCGGGTTCAAACTCGTCAAACCGCTCGCGGATCTTGCGGCGGGCAAACAGCGCCAGCTTGATTTCCGGATAGGTCGGCAGCGGCATGGTCATGAAACCATCCCCCGGATGCACGATCTCCCAGACATGGCCCATGGCCTCTGTCTCGGCGATAACGCGCTTCATCGTGCGTACGACGCCATTGACCTGAGGGTCCCAGGCATCGGTGACGAGCATGATGCGCATGCCGGCTCCATGGTTGTGGGCCCCCCGCGGGCCTTTCGCGGGCGCAATCTGACGGGCTTGGCGCGGGGCGTAAAGGGGGACACTGCGGCGCAGGGGTGTTTTGGGACACTCCCCCGATGGGGGTATTCTTGTCTGAAGGCTCAGGTATAAGCGGCAGAATATTGCCCCGACCTCGCCAGACGGACCCACACTATGCCCGATACCCTGCCTCAGACCGCGCTCGACTGGGATGCGCTCGACGCCCTGAAATTCGCTGATGAGGAGGCCCTTCTCGAGGGCCTGCTGAAGGAAGGGGTACTGTCGCAGCCGATCCGCGAAGGCGCGGTCCGCCGGGGCAGGGAGCTGGTCATGATCGCCCGCGCCAAGGGCCGCCGCAAAGGCATGATGGAAAGCTTCCTGGAAGAGTTCGGCCTGTCAAACTCCGAAGGCCTTGCCCTGATGTGCCTCGCCGAAGCGCTGCTGCGCGTGCCGGATGCCGAGACGAAAGACGATCTCATCGCCGAAAAGATTCGCTCGGGCGATTGGGGTGCCCATAAGGGCCAGTCCGACAGCTGGCTGGTCAACGCTTCCACCTGGGGCCTGATGCTGACAGGCCGTGTCATCGGCGCGCCGGAAAATGCCCAGAAGGGCGCGGGCAATTTCGTCTCCGGCCTCGTGCGCCAGAGCGGCGAGCCGGTCATCCGCGCTGCCATGATGCAGGCCATGCGCATCATGGGGGAACAGTTTGTCCTGGGGCGGACGGTCTCCGAAGCGCTCAAACGTGGCCGCCGCATGGTGAAATCCGGTGATGCCGCCCATTTCAGCTTCGACATGCTGGGCGAAGGCGCCCGCACCACCGAAGACGCGAACCGCTATTACAAGGCCTATCACGACGCCATCGCCGCCGTGGCAGCGGATAAAGACCCGGCGCTGCCGCCTGAGAAGGCCAATGGCGTCTCGGTCAAGCTCTCCGCCCTCCATCCGCGCTATCTCGCCGTCAAAGAAGCGCGCGTGATGGCGGAGATGTATCCGCGTGTGCTCTCCCTCTGTCAGGCCGCTGCCAAGGCAAATATCGGTCTCTGCCTGGATGCTGAGGAAGCCCACCGCCTGGTCATCAGCCTAAAGATCTTCGAGCGTCTGGCGCGCGAGCCCTCCCTGAAAGACTGGACCGGCCTCGGCCTCGCCGTTCAGGCCTACCAGAAACGCGCCCGCGCCGTGATTGAGCGTCTCGCTGCCCTGGCAAGGCAAACCAATCGCCGTTTCATGGTCCGCCTCGTCAAGGGTGCTTATTGGGACAGCGAGATCAAGAACGCCCAGGTCGAGGGCTATTCGAACTTCCCGGTCTTCACCACAAAGCAGGGTACGGATGTTCACTACCTCGCCTGCGCCAAGGCCATGCTGGAAGCCTCTCCCGCGATCTACCCGGCCTTTGCCACCCACAACGCCCACAGCCTGGCCGCCGTTGATCTGCTCGCCCAGGCGGCCGGCGTTACCAATTTCGAATTCCAGCGCCTCCACGGGATGGGCGAGCCCCTCTATGAAGCCGCGGACGCCGGAAACCGCGTGCGCGTCTATGCGCCCGTCGGCGCGCATGAAGACCTCTTGCCCTATCTTGTCCGCCGCCTGCTTGAGAACGGCGCCAACACAAGTTTCGTTCATTCCTTCCTCGATCCCGATGTGCCTGCAGAACATGTCGTCGCGGATCCCATTGCAAAGGTGGAGATCGGCCCCCGCCGCCATCCGCGCATCCCGACGCCGCCGCGCCTCTATGGCGCCGGCCGCCGCAACTCTGCCGGTCATGATCTCAGCCAGTTAGGCGTGCGTGGTCAGTTTGCGGCCGCTGTGAAAGTGCTGGATGACGGCCCGGCCTATGCAGCAGGCCCCATCGTGTCCGGAAAACCTGAAACCGGCGGCGGAGACCTCGTCCGTATGCCCGCAGAAATCGGCCGGGCGCTGGGCGCGGTGAAAGAGGCAGACACTGACACCATCAATCGCGCGCTGGACGCCGCCACCGCCTATCAGCCTGAATGGAACCGTCTCGGCGGCCCCAAGCGCGCCGAATATCTCCACGCCATGGCGGACGTGATGGAGGCAAATGCCGCCCAGCTCATCGCCCTGATGGCGCGCGAGGCAGGCAAGACGCTGCCCGATGGCATCGCCGAAGTGCGCGAAGCGGTGGACTTCTGCCGCTACTATGCTCAGCAGGCAGAGCATGACTTTGCCGGGCCCGTGCGCCTTCCGGGGCCGACGGGCGAGACCAACCACCTCTCCCTGCACGGGCGCGGCGTCTTCTGCTGCATCAGCCCCTGGAACTTCCCGCTCGCCATCTTCACCGGCCAGCTCGCCGCCGCCCTTGCCGCCGGTAACACCGTGGTCGCCAAGCCTGCCGAGCAGACGGCGCTGACGGCGTTCGAGGCCGTGCGCCTCTTCCACAAGGCGGGCCTGCCGGTGGACGCGCTCCACCTCCTGCCGGGCAGGGGCGAAACCGTCGGCGCGGCGCTCACGGCAGACCTGCGCGTCTCCGGCGTTTGCTTCACCGGTGGCACCTCCACCGCCCGCCTCATCAACCGCACGCTGGCAGGCCGCGATGGCCCGATCATTCCGCTGATCGCCGAAACAGGCGGCCTCAACGGCCTCTTCGTCGACACCACCGCCCTGCGCGAACAGGTGATCGATGACATGATCATCTCCGCTTTCGGCTCGGCCGGCCAGCGCTGCTCGGCCCTGCGCATCGCCTTCCTGCCGAACGCCACTGCAGACCATCTGATCGAAGGTCTGATCGGCGCGATGAATGAACTCGCCCTCGGCGATCCGGCGCTGCCGGAAACCGATACCGGCCCGGTCATCGACGCCGATGCCCGCAAGGCACTTGAGGCGCATTTGGAGCGCATGCGCCGCGAGGCAAAAACCCTCCACCAGCTGGACGCTGGAAGGATCGGCGCAGAAGGCTATGGCTTCGGTCCGGCCCTGGTGGAGCTTTCCTCGCTCGACCAGATCAGCGAGGAAACCTTCGGCCCCGTCCTGCATATCCTGCGCTATGATCCGGATAATGTCGCTGCCGTCGCCGCTGGCCTGAAAGCCAAGGGCTATGGCCTCACCCTCGGCATCCATTCGCGCCTCGAAAGCTTCCATAACGCGGTCAAAACGGCTTGCCCCGTCGGCAATACCTATGTGAACCGCTCGATGATCGGCGCCGTTGTCGGGGTCCAGCCCTTCGGCGGGGAGGGGCTCTCCGGCACCGGCCCGAAGGCGGGCGGCCCCCATTATCTCCATCGTTTCGCCACAGAGCGCGTGGTAAGTGTCAACATCACCGCTCAGGGCGGAGACCCCGAACTGCTCAGCCTGTAAGGAATATCCGATGAAACCTCTTTTCCTCACCGCATCGATCGCTGCGCTGGTGCTGGCCGCCTGCGCTCCGGCAAATGAGGCGCCCGCCGGGGATGCCGCTTCGGGAGAAGAGGCCGGGGCAGAAGAAACCGTCTCGCCTGAAAGCGCGCCGCTGCCGGTAGACCTCGGCAGCCCGGTTTTCGAGGAAACGGCGGATGATTACACCATCCGCGCCGTGGTCGATTCCCGCATTGCAGCGTTCCAGCCGGCGCTCGCGGAAGATCTGATGACTTCCGCCAAGTCCCGGCTTGAGGCCTTCAAGGCCGATGCCATCGCTGATGGCACAGCTGCGCGTGAGCGTTCTGCCGCCACAGGCGAGGAAAACTGGTTCCGCCCCTATTCGATGGAAATCCGCTTCACCCCGTCTGCCCAGGCCGGCGATGTGATCGGCATTGAGCAGTTCACCATGGTCGACACCGGCGGGGCCCACCCCAACTACATTCTCACCGGCCTCGTGCATGAGCGCGGCGATGAATACCCCATTTCGCTGGAGGCGGTCGTCACCGATATGTCCGGCTATGGCGCCAGCCTGAAGAAGCATCTGATCGAAGCCAAATCAGAGCGCGCCTATGATGACACCCATCGGCAGAATGTGCCCGCTGAAGTCGAGGAAATCCTCGGCAGCGACGCTGAGGCGGCCAGCAAGTTCGGGCAGAACTTCACCCTTGCCCCCTCCACCGAGGCTGGCAAGTTCGGTGGCATCACCGTGCTCTTCTCGCCCTATGATGCCGGCCCGTATGCGGAAGGGTCCTATGAGATCACTGTTCCGGCGGCTGAGCTTTCCGGCAAGCTGACACCCGCCTGGGAAGGCCGGTTCGGCGGCGAGCCCGACCTGCCGGCCGAAAACCCTCAGTAACAGGCGCTGCCTAGCAACGGCGGAACTGGAAAGTCTGGGCCCGGTCACCATTCATGCGCGAGATTGTCGCCGTCATCCGGCGGCCATCACGCGTATAGGTGATCAGCTGCGGAAAATCGTGGGAGGGATTGGCGAAGGTGATCGTGTTCCGGCCGCGGCTTGCCTCAGTGAAGGCCGAAGGCCCGAAGCCACCCGGATAGGCATTGAACGTTGCCGGCGCGCCCAGCTCGATCCGCGTCTGCTCGAAATAGGTCGCCACCTCCCCATTGAGGTTCAGCGCATAGCCGAACAGATAGCCATGCTCGGGCTTGGTCCACACTTCCTTGTAGCTGCGGTCGTCATTGCGCCAGCAGCCGCTCATCCAGTCGAGATCGTCGGCATGGGCCGCTGAAGGGGCGCTGGCACAGGCCGTCAGGCCAAGGGCGAGGGCTACAAAGGCGCGTTTCATATGTCCACCAATCTCCGGCCCGTCCGGGCCTGTCTGCTTTGCGTGCGAGCGGATCATCCCGCAATTCACGTGTCAGGATACCACCCCGGCGCCCGGTGTGAAGCCATCAGCGCAGCTTCTCGGGGGCGGGCAGGGGCCCTGGTCAGTCCTGCGCCACCATGAAATGCGCCGTGATGGCCGAAACCGGGTCGGCCCGGTTCTCCTGCCAGGCCTCGGCCCGGACTGATGCCATCCGCCGCCCCATCTTCATCACGAAGGCGCGCGCATAGAGATCCTTGGCATGGCCCTGGCGCAGATAGTCGATGGTGATGTTGATCGGCCTCGGCGGGCGCGGCATGTCGGAAACGAGGAACACCTGCAGCATCGCCGTCAGCTCCAGGAAAGACGCAATCGCCCCGCCATGCAGCGCGCGGATGGTGACGTTCCCGATCAGCTTTTCCTGGAAGGGCAGGATCGCCGTCATCTCGTCGCCCATCACCTCGCAGCGCATACCCAGCGTCTGCGCAAACGGCACGCGCTTCAGGATGGCGTCCACTTCATCCGCCCGCGGATTTGTCAGGTTCGGGTTCATGGCAGCGTCTTTCCTTGCGGGCTCTGAGAGCCAAAGCGCGGCTTGTTGATGGCAAAGGTGCCCGCCGATGTCGCGATCAGCCGGTCGCGCGTCTCGTGATAGGCCCAGGCGCGGGTAAAGCACACGCTTTTGGTCACCCGGTAGCATTCGGCCTCGCCGATGATGTCGAGGCCCTTTTCAGCCGGGCGCATATAGTCGATCCGCAGATCGATCGTCGCCACAAAGCGCAGCTTCGTCATTGCCGCCGTGCAGGCCATGCCGGAAAGATTGTCGAGGAAGGTGGTGATCACCCCGCCATGGATCACGCCCGTCTCCGGGTCGCCCACCAAATTCTCCGCCCAGGGCTGCAGGCCCCAGACATGCCCACGCTCCACCTTCGTCACCTGGAACCCCACCTCATTGCCCCAGGGCACGGCCGAGTTCATCAGGTCGACATGTTCGCGCATCACGGCGGCGATACGGTCGGGATCGTTTTTGTCATCATTCATAAGAGGCTTACCCCGCGTCCGGATTTGACGCTTTATCCAAGCCGGATAACATCGCACCAATTCCAAAGAAACGGCAAACGTGACCCGCCCCGGCGGAAGAGGAGACGCCCCAAATGGCATTTGACGCAGCGGCAAAGCCCAAAACATGTATCATCGGCGCTGGATGCTCCGGCTTCACCATGGCCAAGCGCCTGAAAGATGCCGGCCTGCCGTATGACTGTTTCGAGAAGTCCGACAATATCGGCGGCAACTGGTACTATAATAACCCCAACGGGGTTTCCTCCTGCTACCAGTCCCTGCACATCGACACCTCCAAATGGCGCCTTGCCTTTGAGGATTACCCGGTGCCTGCCGACTGGCCGGACTTCCCCCACCATGCCCAGCTGCTGCAATATTTCCACGACTATGTGGACCATTTCGGCCTGCGTGAAACCATCACCTTCAACACCTCTGTCACCGATGTCGCCGACCTCCCCGGCGGGCGTTACCGCGTCACCCTCTCCACTGGCGAAACCCGCGATTATGATGCCGTCTGCGTCGCCAACGGCCACCATTGGGATGCCCGCACGCCCACCTATCCGGGCAATTTCACCGGCTATCAGGTCCACTCCCACCACTACCGCGACCCGTTCGAGCCCTATGATTTCCGCGGCAAGCGCATCATGATCGTCGGCGCCGGCAATTCGGCGATGGACATTTCGTCCGAGCTCTCCCAGCGCCCCATCGCCGAGAAACTCTTCATCTCCATGCGCCGCGGCGTCTGGGTGATGCCCAAATACATGGACGGCCGCCCTGCGGATAAAGCCGTTCTGCCTGCCTGGATGCCCACCAGTGTCGGCCGCTCGCTCGCCAAGAAGAAGATCAAGAAAACCATCGGCAATATGGAAGACTACGGCCTGCCCAAGCCAGACCATGAGCCGCTGGAAGGCCACCCCTCCGTCTCCGGAGAATTCCTCACCCGCGTCGGCTGCGGCGACATTATTCCCAAGCCCGGTATCGACCGGTTCGACGGCAACACCGTCCACTTCACTGATGGCACCACCGAGGAAATCGACGCCATCGTCTGGGCCACCGGCTACAACACCACCTTCCCCTTCTTCAAGCAGGATGAGCTGACCCCGAAAGACAACGTCTTCTCCCTCTACAAGCGGATGGTGAAGCCCGGCCGCGAGACGCTGTTCTTCCTCGGCCTCGCCCAGCCGCTGCCCACTTTGGTTAACTTTGCAGAACAACAGTCAAAGTTGGTGGCCGCCGCGCTGCAGGGGCGCTACGCTTTCCCTTCGCATGAGGAGATGGACCGCGTGACGATTGCCGATGAACAGGCCCATCTGGGCCATTTCTACGACAGCCCGCGCCACCGGATGCAGGTGGATTTCAATCTCTATGTCCGCGACCTGCTGAAAGAGATCGAGCGCGGGGCAAAACGGGCAAAGGTCGGCGCGTGAGGGCAGGGGCGTCTGGTCTGGCTCTGGCGGCGCTTCTGCTTGCCGCCGCCTGCGCCTCCGCGCCCGCGCCCATCGACCAGCGCCCCTCCCGGGCCATCCTGCGGATGCCGCCGGTGGATTTCGGCCCGCCGGGAGACCTGCGCAATCCGCCCCAGGGCCCGTTTCAGCCAAACGCCTATCTGCGCGCCTGTCCCGGCATGCGCGTCTCCAATGCGCCGCTGATGGATGGCGAGCGCTGGTTGACCGAGTTCAAGCCCATCATCGTCGTCTATGGCGTGATCCTGGCGTCGGCGCCGGTGAATGATGTCTGTCTTTCCTCCGGCTATGGCCAGCGGGATGGGCGCCTGCATGCCGGCATTGATCTGACAAACCGCCCACCCGGCATCGTCTACTCCGGCGCGCCCGGCCGGGTGATCGAGGCGAGGAATTCCTCCGGCTACGGCCTGAATGTCGTGCTCGATCATGGCCACGGCGTCTACACGCGCTACGCCCATCTCGATTACTTCGCCCCGGGCATCACGCCCGGCGTCTCCATCGGCTTTGGCCAGCCCGTTGGCCAGATGGGCGCCACCGGCAATGCCCAGGCCGCCCACCTGCATTACGAAATCCTCACCGGCAATATCGACAATCCCAGCGGCTCCTTCGGCCTCACCTCGCACGATCCCTTCTCCTTCCCCCCCTATGAAGGGGCGTTGCAGGCCGGATACTGATCTGCAACTCTCCCCGGCGGAGATCGGGGCAGGGGGGGCGCCATGACAGGAAAATACACGCCATCGCTGATCGCGCGCGCCTATGCCGATCCGCTGTCCTGGCTCAATCTGGCGGTTGATCTTCTGCCCATCTGGGCCATCTTCCAGTTCGGCTGGGGCGCTACACCGCTGGTGGCGCTTTACTGGCTGGAAAATCTCGTCATCGGCCTCTTTGCCGCCGCCCGTATGCTGGGGGCCGGCCTCACCCAGCTCAGCAAGGGGATAATGAGCGGGGCGGCTGTCTTCTTTCTCGTGCCCTTCTTCTGCGTCCATTATGGCGCCTTCTGCTGGGGCCATGGCGTCTTCATCGCAAATTTCTCGAACCAGGATATCGGCCTGCCTTCGCCTCAGGGCCTACTCGTCTGGGCGCTCGGCACGGGCCCCCACATGCTCTGGTTCCTCGGCGCCATCCTCGCGGCAAACCTCGCCGTCTTCCTGATCGATTTCATCGCCCGTGGAGAAATTACCCGCGCCAGGCTCGACGCCGAAATGACCGCCCCCTATGGCCGCATCGTCACCCTGCATGTCGCCATCATCCTGGGCGCCATCTTCGCCTTCGGCACGGAAGAGCCCCTGATGGGCGTCCTCCTCCTCATCCTCATCCGCGTCGCCTTCGGCGTTATCCTCGCCATCCGCCGCCGGATGAAACGGGATCGTCAGCTGGCGGAGGGCGTGGAACCGGTCGCAGTCTAATCCCACCCCCGCGTCATCCCGGAAACCGCAAAGCGGTTATCCGGGACCTTCTCTCTCCGCCCAACCGCTGGACAATAAGAAGACAAGACTCTGGTGGCGCGAGTTTGTTACTGAGCATCCAAGGGACTGAGAATTGTTGCCATCTCCTCAAGCAGCTGTCGGAGTCGCGTTTGGTCGACCTCTCTCATGGCCCAATAAATCCGGCTGTAGTGATGCTGCTGCGTTCCCAGATTGCTAGCTGTATCCCTTAGTTCTTCCGCGACTTCTTTGCGCATTTGCGCATCGTCTATGGCTCCAGCTTGCAAGCGACTTCTTAATTCCAAGGCTGGATCAAACTCATGGAATGCCCCTTCGAATAGAAGCCTCGATGTCAAAACGCCATATATGGAGTTCTCCAGCGGGATTGCACCTGTGCGATACGCTGCTGCTTTCATCCCCCATTCCAAAAGAAGCCTATCAATGCGATCTGCTGTGCTGAAATACTCAAGTTGCCGAGCGACTCTCGAGAGATCAAATAGTTCTTCCTCTATCTGGTATCCTGCCACAAACGTGACGGCTGCTTCTTCCTTAGGTATCCAGTCAATAGTGGCGATAAGCCAGTCCGCATTTTTTAAAAGCTTGGCTCGTACGTGATCGGAGCAAGCAGGGGCGCTAGCACCAATCAAAAGAGACCTCGATATGCCGGTGACCCAATGGATGTGATCTAGGACAGATCTCGATTGTCTTTGTATTGCTAGCTGAAAGAGATGACGCTCTTCGTTATATATTTGGTGAGACCAATCCGCCAGATTATCCAAAATAGTGTGGGCGTCTTTACTATCTGCTGGAGACTCTCCCAATCGCTGTACAAGGGTTGAAATCTTTGGGCTGAGAGCTGTCGATGAAGTGCCTGAAAAGTATGGCGCTAAGAGAAAACTATGGGTTCCGGGGAAACCAATATCTTCCGCTGCAAGAATAAATTCCGCAAGTAGTTTAATCGTGCCTCGAATGTCTCGTGCCGCATACGCAACATCACCATTCTTACATAACAGCAAATTGTACGAGGCCGATGCAAGCTCTTGGACGCCAGTAATTGTAACGGGTTGAAGGTTACGATTGGGAATGCCGATCAAGGAAAGAGCTCCAATCTTCTGGGTCAATGTCGTCACACCGTTAGGCCCCTCTGAAGCCAACAAAGCCAGCGCCGAGCGTCCCATCATTCGAAGGCCATGCATCATCACGTCTGCCATTTGGAGTGGAGCAAGCTTCTCCACAACACCGCTGAGATGTGCGGCTGCGAGATGCGCGTGTGTCTTGGAATCGCCCATCGCCCCATAGTCAATTTTGCAAAGAACAAGCACCAACCCAGAAAGCAGAGTCATTACGTGCTCTGACAATTGCTCGTCCCCACGGGCACTTGCCGAATTAGAAAGTCGGCGCAAATGTTCCAGCGTGTCATTTAAAAATCCATCTGAGCTCAATGGATTTTCCATAAGGAAATGCTGGGCAAAAAAAGTATCACCCTTCGCAGACACGTAGCCTTGAACGATAGCTCCTATTGAGTTCAGAGCGATTCGGCTGACCTCGTAGTCTCCTTGCTCAGCGTAGCGGCGCGCGATGGAAACCGCATGCGCCACACCTTTGGCGGACTCATCAGTCCAATGATCATTTAAGCGCAAATAAGCTGCCTTAGATAGGTCGGGCTCTCTTCCATTTGAGGGACTGCGTGGGCTCTCGTTTCCTTCGGGTAGGGGCAAAAGCGGACGCGCTCGCTCGGCGCGGCGGACCCACATCCTGATATCTTTACGGCACCACCTCACGACTGCATGCAGTTGCTTCGCGGGGTTCACCAACGCAAGGGAGCGCTGATATGAAAACAGGAAGAGGAGTAGCGTAACAATTGTTGCCCATATCGAAGCATAAAGTGCCAGCGCCCCAAATTGAGGCATTGGCACTAAAGCTAGAGCCAAGACACCTAGTGACAAAATGAACGCCGCCGCAAAGGTGGTTAGTAGCAATGGATCGGCACTGATGCGGCGAAACAAGCCGTGGGGCAATCGTTCGATATTCACCTGCATTGCAAACAATACTAATGATGAGACGATTGCCGACGCCCCGAAAAGCGCACCCCCGAGTGTGGCAAGCACGGATCTCACCAATTCTACATTGGACCTCTCAGCTGCGTAGTTTTTAAAGAGGCGGTCCAGGACGGGCAAAACAGAAATGGAAACAGCTATCATCACAATGGTAATCAAGATGATTGTGGTGGCGCCATGCTGTTCCCTCCAACGACCGACACGATATCGGAGCCGATAAAAAGCTGCCCACATCAGGGCAACGCGCCTAGCAACGAAAGTTGAGGCAGTCGAAATAGTGTTCTTCATCTTTGTTCGAACAAAATGGAGCAATGCACGTCCCCTGTTTAGAAAATCCACTTTAAACTGATTCATGAGGTAACTAGAATCGCTTAGACCTTTCCAATTGACGCCCCCCCTCGCTCTCCCCCATCCCTCTCCCTCAAGCACAGGGAGCGCGCCATGAACCCCATCCTGATCCTTGACTATGCCGGCATCGCCGTCTTCGCCGCCACTGGCGCGCTGGCCGCTTCGCGCAAGCAGCTCGACATCATCGGCTTCCTGTTCTTCGCCGCCTTCACCGGGGTAGGGGGCGGCACCGTGCGTGATCTCATCCTCGACGTGCCCGTCTTCTGGGTGGTCAATCACGACTATCTGATGATCTGCCTCGTCACCGCCGTGCTGGTCTATTTCACCGCCCACCTTTTCGAGTCCCGTTTCAAGCTCCTCCTCTGGCTCGATGCCATTGGCCTTGGTGCCTATTGCGTGTTCGGCGCGTGGAAGGCGCTGGAGGCGACCGGCTCTCCGGTCATCGCCGTGGTGATGGGCGTCATCACTGCCAGCTTCGGCGGCATCCTGCGCGACCAGCTCGCCGGCGAGCCCTGCATCCTCCTGCGCCCGGAAATCTACATCACTGCGGCGCTCGCCGGCGCGGCCACCTATACCGGGCTGCACCTGGCCGGGCTTTCCGTCATGGTCGCCGCCATCCCCGCCGCGCTCGTCGCCTTCGCCATCCGGGGCGGGGCCATGAAGTTCGGCTGGTCCATCCCCGGCTATAAAAGCCGCCCCGGCCGCCCCTCGGACGAAATCCTGTAGGCAATACGTAATTCCCCGGACTTGCGCCTTTCGGGCGCAATGTGTCCCATCCTGCGCTGGGAGGGGTTCATGGATTGTCCCGCTCGGGCCGCGATATGGCCTGTGTCGGGCGCGGGCAGGGCGGAGATTGACCAGTGCCGGACGCATGGCTGCTCTACGAGATCGCAAAGTTGACGCGAGATGACGCCGGGTGCAGTGTCAGCCCACATCACTCGGGAAGACCCTCCATGGCCGATACCACACTCCCCGCCCCCCTTTCCGGCAAGCGGGCCAGCACCAAGGCTGCCAACCGCCGCGCCATCCTGCAGGCCGGCCGCCAGGTCTTCGCCCGCATCGGGTTTGAGGCCACCACGGTGCGCGACATTATCCGCGAAACCCAGCTCGCCTCGGGCACTTTCTACAATTATTTCAAGTCGAAAGAGGAAGTCTTCCAGGCCATCGCCGAAGATTCCACCCAGCGTTTCCGCGACCGGCTGGCCGATGTCCGCGCCCGCGCCGAAAGCCTCGAAGACTATATGGAACACGCCTACCGCGCCTATTTCGGCTTCATCGCGCGGGAGAATGAAGAGGCCATCGACAATGGCGCCCCCCATATCGCCCTGATCGGCGTGCGCGTCGATACGCCCGAAATGCAGGCCGTAGCCCAGGAAATCCGGGCAGACCTGGAACACATCCTTGAAAAACAGGGCATCAAGCCGACGGTCGACACCGAATATCTCACCGCCGCTGCCATCGGCATCGCCCGCGAGATGGGCGACTATATGTTGAAGCGCCGGCCCATCGATGTCGAAGGCGCCACGCATTTTGCCTGCACGCTGCTGCTTTCAGGCATGAAAACGCTCGACGCGCAGAGATAAGTCTCCCGCCGCCGGGGAACCCCTTGGCGGCGGGCGAAAATGCCGTCACCTTCTTGCCCCAGAGAGACAAGAGGGAGGAAGTTCCATGAGCCTTCAGCGCGTGATCGCCAAGGCGATCGCCAGCCTGCCCGGCGGCATGATCGTGAATATGGCCGGCGGCAAGCCCATGACCGTCGAAGGCCGCACGCTGGAGCCACAGCTCCAGCTCGTCGCCTGGAACGGCCGCAACGCCCCGCCCATGTCCACCCTCCCGGCAGAGCTGGTCCAGCAGGCGGTGAAAGCCCAGCTTGCCCTCTTCCAGGACAAGCTGCCCGGCGGCGTCGGCGTTGAGGAGTTCACCATTCCGGGGCCGGACGCAAACGAGATCCCCGTGCGCCTCTATACGCCCGCCTCGCAGGATCCGCGTCACCCCCTGATCGTCTATTTCCATATGGGCGGCGGCGTCATCGGAGACATGGATACCTGCCACGCCTTCTGCGGCATGCTCGCCCAGGGCGCCCAGGCGCCTGTCCTCTCGGTCGATTATCGTCTAGCCCCTCCGCATATCTATCCGGCAGGCCTCAACGATTGCTTTGCCGCCTACAAATGGGGCGTGGCGAATGCGGAGAAATACGGCGCCCCCGCGGGCAAGGCGGCGGTCGGCGGCGACAGCATGGGTGGTAACTTCTCCGCAATCATCAGCCAGCGGATGAAACGGGAAGGCGGCCCGATCCCCGCGCTCCAGCTGCTCATCTATCCGGCCATCGACATCTCGAAGCACTATCCCTCCAAGACCGCCTTCGGAAACACCTTCTCCCTCAGCCAGGACACGATGGACTGGTTCATGAAACAATATCTGCCCGAAGGGTTTGACTATACCGACCTCAACGTCTCGCCCGGTCAGGAGCAGGATCTCACCGGCCTGCCGCCTGCCGTCGTCATCACCGCCGGCCATGATCCACTGGTGGATGAGGGGGATGAATATGCCGAGCGCCTGAAGGCTGCCGGCGTCAAGGTGAAACACAAGCGCTACGACACGCTCGCTCACGCCTTTACCGCCTTCACCTTCCTCTCGCCAGGCTCGCGCGCGGCCTGCGCCGAAATCGCCCGGATGGTTCATGATATGTATGCGGCCAAAAAATAATGAGATCTCTTGTTGTCAGTGAACTGGCCCCCGACTTCGCTGGTACGGGCCTGAAAGAAGTGCCTCTGCCTCACCCCAAATCGGGCGAGGTGCGCGTGGCCATAAAGGCCGCCAGCCTCAACTTCCCAGACCTTCTGATGACGGAAGGAAAATACCAGCTGAAGCCAGAGCTTCCCTTCACCCTCGGCATGGAGCTTGCCGGCGTGGTCGACGCTGTGGGGGAGGGGGTGACGGAGTTTCAGCCCGGCGATGAAGTCGCCGGGGGCAGCCGCATCGGCGCCTTCGCAGACTACATCGCCATGCCCGCCGCCGGCCTGCGTAAAAAGCCCGCCGCGCTCACTTTCGCTGAAGCCTCAGCCTACGGCGCGGCCTATCTCACTGCCTATGTCTCCCTCGCCATACGGGGCAATCTCCAGCCGGGCGAAACCCTGCTTGTCCACGGCGCCAGCGGCGGCGTCGGCATGTCGGCAGTTGAGGTCGGCAAATTGCTCGGCGCCACCGTCATTGCCACCTCGGCCTCGGATGAAAAGCTGAAAGTCGTGAAGGCGCGCGGCGCCGATCACGTCATCAATGTCACGCACGGCTTCCGCGAAGAGGTCAAGGCGCTCACCGGCGGGCGCGGGGCAGATGTGATCTACGATCCGGTCGGCGGCGATGTGTTCGATGAAAGCGTGCGCTGCATCGCTTTTGATGGCCGCCTGCTCGTCATCGGCTTCACCTCGGGCCGCATCCCCACCGTCAGTGTGAACATGCCGCTGATCAAGGGCTTCTCCGTCGTCGGCGTCCGCGCCGGTGAATATGGCCGTCAGTTCCCGGAAAAAGGCCGCCAGAATCTCGAAGCCATCTGGAAATGGGCCGAGGAAGGCAAGGTAAAGCCCTGCATCCACGCCGAAGTCCCCCTGGCAGACTGGCGCCGCGCCTTCGACATGATGCGCAGCCGGCAAGTTGTCGGCAAGGTCGTTCTGGTGCCTTGATGCACCTGCCCGATCCAACAAAAATCCGGCCAAACCTGCCGGCTTATTCTCCGGCGTCCATTGCCAGGATGATCTGGGCATAGCCCGTGGCCAGCCGGCCCATATTCTCCACCGCCAGGCGTTCGTTCGTGCCGTGAAATCCGGTCAGATCGTCGGGAGACATGATCGCCGGGGCAAAGCGATAGACATTCGGCGTGATGGCGCTGGCATAGCGCGCATCCGTCGCCCCCAGCACCAGGCCCGGCGCCGCGGGCGCGCCGCCAGACGTTGCCTCGGCCACGCTGGCGAGAACCGCATAGGCAAGATTGTCCGTAGGCGAAACCGGCGAAGCGCCCTCACCGCGAATGCCCTGCTGGCCAACCTTGATCTCGATGCCCTCGATCCCGGCGGTCACCGTGCGGACATGTTCGATAATGTCCTCTTCGGTATTGTTGGGGTGTATACGGAAGTTCACCATCGCGCTGGCGCGCTGGGCCAGAACATTTTCCTTCGCCGATCCCGCCAGCATCGTTGGGGCCGTGGTCGTACGGATCATCGCATTGCCCGCCGCAATCCCGCTCATCTGCTGATCGATCATGCCTTCAAAGAGCCAGAGATTGGCAAACGCCATCTTCTGCATGAAGGGCATGTCATTGGCCGCCGAGCGGAAAAGGTCAGACACCGGAGGTTTGCTGAAATCCGCTTTCATCTGATTGTCGTCCAGCGCCACCACCGCGCGGGCAAGGCGCACGGCTGCCGAATCACGCGGCGGCGTGGAAGAATGCCCGCCCTCGCCGGTGGCGATGATTTCCAGCGTCAGATATCCCTTCTCGGCAATCCCGATGAACCCCATCGGCTTGCCTGTCAGCGGGGAGGGGTCAACGATCATGAAGCCTTCATCCAGCGCCATTTCCGGCTCGACGCCGCGCGATTTGAGCAGGGCAATGCCCGCCTCCGCGCCTGATCCGGAAACTTCCTCGTCATGGCCGAACATGAAATACACGGTGCGGCGTGGCTCGAAGCCTGATGCGGCCAGCGCCTCGGCCGCTTCCATCAGCGCGACCAGCGAGCCTTTGTCGTCAATCGTTCCGCGCCCATAGATATAGCCGTCCACGATGTCGCCATCGAAGGGCGCACCCGTCCAGTCGCCCTCGGTGCCGATATTTACCGGCACCACATCCTGGTGCGCCATCAGAAGAATTGGCTTCAACGTGGGGTCAGATCCGGCCCAGGTGTAGAGCAGCGTCAGCGTGCCGGGCACCAGTTCCTTTTGCATTGCAGCATGCGCGGCGGGGTAGGTCTCCTCCAGCCATTGATGAAGCTGGATCCACGGTTCCTCCTGACCCGGACGAGGATCGCCGGGGGCCACGGTGATGGTGCGGAAGCGGATCGCGGCGGAAAGATTTTGTGCGCCGCGTTCAGAGGAAATGGCTGGTGCTTGCGGAAGCTCAACCCGCCCGCCAACCGGCTCGGCGCCATAGCTTGCCGTGCGGAACAGGACGACGGCAACGATGATGCCGATGATGGCTCCGAGGCCGATCACTATGTTGCGGATCATGGCGCCGCATCCTCCCTCTGCTTTTGGCGCTGCAGTTTGCGTGGCATCGCCGCCACGTCAAGCGACCGGACAGTTAAAAAATGACTTGGCCGTCACCTTCGCCCAAGGCACTGTGCGCGGCATGTCCCAATCACAGTCAAAGCGTTTGTCGTTTCCGCGCGTACTGGCGTTCGCGTCCCTCAGTATACCCATCGCCGGTGTCGGGTTGCCTCTGGGCGTATATCTCGCCCCGCTCTACGCCAATGAAGCGCCCCATGGCGTTGGCCTCGGCCTGGAGCTGACGGGTCTCCTGTTCATGCTCCTGCGCTTCTGGGACATCGTGACCGATCCGGTCATGGGCTACATGGTCGACCGCTACCGCACGCCGCTCGGCCGGGTGCGCCACTGGATCATCCTGTGCGTTCCGATCCTCGGCATCTCCACCTTCTTCGTCTACATGCCGCCTGTCGGGGCCGGTCCGGGCTATTTCATCGGCTGGATGCTGGTCTTCTATGTCGGCTTCACGCTGCTGCAGACGTCGCGCTCCTCCTGGGTGCCGGCAATCGCGAGTGACTATGACGACCGCTCGCGCCTCTTCCTCTGGCCGGAGATCATCTCGGTCTTCTCGATGCTCATTCTGCTCGCCGTTCCGCTGATCCTCTCCACCCTCGGCGTGGAGGCAGACCGGTTTGGCCAGGTGGCCGTGATGGGCTGGATGATGATCCTCACCTTGCCGGTTGCCGCCGCGCTCTCCTGCTTCTTCGTGCCGGATCCGCGCCTGCGGGGGGAGTCAAAGTCTGTCGAGAAGTTTGAAATCCGCCCACTGATCGAAGCCCTGCGCGGGCCGATGTTCAGCCGCCTGGTGACCATGGAGTTGCTCGTTTCCACGGCCATCTCGGTGACGGCGGCAAACTTCCTCTTCGTGGCCGAATATGCCTTTGGCGCAAACGACGCGCAGACCAGCATGACGCTGATGCTGTTCTTCGTCATGGCGATCCTCGCCTTGCCCTTCTGGCTCTGGCTGGCGAAGAGGACGGAGAAGCGCAACGCCTTCTTCATTGCCACCACCTTTTCCGGCGTTGCCTTCATCGCCTTCATTCCGCTGGCGCCCTTCGGCAACTTCACCACCTTCCTGATTGCGTCTCTGATTGCGGGCATTCCGTTCAGCGCGCCGATCTTCCTGTCGCGCGCCATGACGGCAGATGTGGTTGAGTGGCAGGCCGCCCAGACCGGCGAGAACCGGGCGGGAAATTTCTACGCCCTGCTGACCAGCTTCAATAAAGTTGGCTCCAGTCTTGCCTTCGGCGTGGGGTATTTCCTGGTTGGCCGGATTGCGGGCTTCCGTCCAGGGCAGGAGAATTCGGACGGGGCAACCTTTGGCCTCGTCTTGGTGTTCGGTTTCCTTCCCGGGCTTCTCTATCTGCTGGCCGGCCAGCTGGCGCGCCGGTATCCGCTCACCCGCGCCGTGCAGGAAGAAACCGCCCGCAAGCTGGAGGGCCGTGTCGAGATTGCCTCGGGCCCGGCAGAAGGCACCGCGGGCAGCTAAGCTCAGAAACCGCCGCCCTCGGCCAGCCATTCCTTCTCCGCGTCTGTGCTTTCGCGGCCCACAGCCTTGTTGCGGTGCGGGAAGCGGCCAAAGTCGGCTATCACCTCGAGATGTTGCTGGGCATAGTCGCGCGTGGTCTTCGTGAAGTCTCGGAACGGGCCGCGTGCCTCGTCTGCCAGGCGGGTGAAGAGGGCCACCGACTGCTCCTGATCGCCCATCGCTTCGGAATGTTCCAGCGGCAGATAGAAGAAAACCCGCTCGGTCTCGGAAAGTGAGCTGTCTTCCCCGGCGGCGAGGCCTTCCTTGCACAGATGAAGCGCCAGCATGTCCTGCGCAAAGGCGCGCGGGCTGCCCCGGAAGATGTTGCGGCTCATCTGGTCCAGCACGATGATTGCCGCCAGGCGCTCACGTGCCCCGCGCGCGGCCCAGTCATGCGCCAGCGGCCCGGCCGACAGCGTTTCCAGCAGCGGCTGGAACTGCGCTGTCAGCAACCGGTCAAAGGCTTCCCCGCCATTGAACCAGAGCGGGGCATGGGTCTCGAGCACGTCGGGGGACGAAGCCGATCCGCCAAACCAGAAGCCGTGGACGGTCGCGGGGGAGGGAAGGGCGATCATGCGGCAGGCCTCCGGGCAACAATCATATAATTGACGCTGGTGTCCCCGGAGAGTTTCCACGCGCCGCTCAGCGGCTGAAAACTCACCCCGATGGCCGGCTCGGTTTCCAGGCCGGCGCGTTCCAGCGGCCCGGTCACCTCTTCAGGCGCCAGGAACTTCGACCAGTCATGCGTGCCCGGCGGCAGCCAGCGCAGGATGTATTCCGCGCCGATGACCGCCGTGGCGAGCGCCTTGGCGGTCTTGTTGAGCGTCGCGACAATCATCAGCCCGCCGGGGCGCACGAGGCGCGCGGTATCCATCAGGAACTGCGCCGGGTCGGCCACATGCTCGACCACTTCCATGTTCAGCACGATATCGAACGCCGCCTCGCCAGCGGCCAGCAGGCCCTCCGCAGTGCCGGCGCGGTAGTCGATTGTGAGCCCCTGTTCGGCGGCATGGGTGAGGGCGGTCTTGATGTTGGCCTCGGAGGCATCCACCCCGGTCACCAACGCGCCCAGCCGCGCCATCGGTTCAGAGACGAGGCCCCCGCCGCAGCCGATATCGAGCAGGCGCAGCCCTTCCAGCGGGCGCAATTGCCGGGGCGGCAGGCTGAAATGCTGCTCGGCCGTCTCCCGGATGAACCGCAACCGGGTGGGGTTGAACCGGTGGAGCGGCTTGAACTTGCCGTCGGGGTTCCACCAATCTGCTGCCATGGCCGAAAATTTTGCAACTTCCGCGGGGTCTATGCTGGGGGTCACCGGCGGGGCATCAGACGCGTCAATTGTTCTCGCCATTGTTTAGCAATCCTGTTTGATCCCGGCCGAACTTTCTTCTAGAGGGGCCGATAAATGAGCGGGCCTCAAGGGGCCAGAAGGTATTTGGGGCGAAATGGCGCGGACAGTACTCAAATTCGGCGGCACCTCGGTCGGCGATCTCGACCGTATTGCGAACGTGGCGGAGATCGTAGCCGCGCGGGCGGCGAAAGGCGAGAAGATGGCTGTCATCGTCTCGGCCATGTCGGGCGAGACCAACAAGCTCGTCGCCCTGGCCGACGGCGCTGCCGGCAAGGATCTGCCCCGCCATCTCTATGACGACGAGTATGATGTGGTCGTCGCCTCTGGCGAGCAGGTGACCGCTGGCCTCCTCGCGCTGGCGCTGCGCCGCCGCGGCCTGAAAGCCCGGTCCTGGCTGGGCTGGCAGCTGCGCCTGAAGACGGACAACAGCCATGGCCGGGCCCGCATCATGGGCTTTGACGACAGCTCGCTGCCCGATTCCATCGACAGCGGCGAAATCGCCGTGGTCGCTGGTTTCCAGGGCGTGACCGACGAGTTCCGCGTCACCACGCTCGGCCGGGGCGGGTCTGATACCAGCGCCGTGGCCGTGGCTGCCGCCCTCGGCGCGCAGGTGTGTGACATCTATACCGATGTGGACGGGGTCTACACCACCGATCCCCGCATCGTTCCCAAGGCCCAGCGCATCGACAAGATTTCCTATGAGGAAATGCTCGAAATGGCCTCGCTTGGCGCCAAAGTGCTTCAGACGCGCTCGGTCGAGCTGGCGATGAACCATGGCGTGCCGGTGCGCGTGCTGTCCAGTTTTGTGAAACCCGGCGAGGAGAGCCCCGGCACCCTCGTCTGTTCAGAGGAAGAGATCGTGGAAAAACAGGTCGTCAGCGGCGTTGCCTATTCGCGGGATGAGGCCAAGGTCACGCTGTATGGCGTGCCCGATAAGCCCGGCTCCTCGGCCAAGATCTTCTCCGCGCTGGCCCGCGCTGGCGTGAACGTGGACATGATCGTCCAGGCGTCCTCGCGCGAAGCCTCCAAGGCAAACCTCGTTTTCACCTGCACCGATCGCGACAGCCCGTTTGCGCGCGAGACGCTGGAGAAGCTCCAGGCCGAAGTCGGTTACGAGCGGATCGAGGTTGCCCGCGACGTGTCGAAAATCTCGATTATCGGCGTTGGCATGAAGAGCCATACCGGCGTTGCCGAAAAGATGTTCACTGCCCTCTCCGAGAAAGGCATCAACATCGATGTCATCGCCACTTCCGAGATCAAGATTTCCGTTCTGATCGCGGCGCCTTATACAGAATTGGCGGTCCGGGCACTTCACACAGCATTCGGGCTGGACGCAGACTGACGGGTCACCGTAGACCGGGGGAACATGCCGTATAACCTGCCGGCCACCCGAGTTCTGATGAACAGCCTTCGCCAGGTTATGGCGGAGGATGGAGAGACCCGTTCGCGCCTTGATCAGGTCGTGCATCTGATCGCGTCCACCATGGTCGCCGATGTGTGCTCGATCTACCACCGTGAAGCCGACGGCACCCTGCTGCTGATCGCCACCGAAGGTCTGAAGCCTGAAGCCGTCAACAAGACGCGCATGGGCTCAAGTGAGGGCCTTGTCGGCTATGTCGCCCGAACGGCCGAGCCCATCGCCATCGAGGACGCCCCGCGCCATCCGGCCTTCTCCTATCGCCCGGAAACGGGGGAAGACCCGTTCCACGCTTTCCTGGGTGTGCCGATCCTGCGCACCGGCGGGGTGATCGGCGTCCTCGTCGTCCAGAACCGCACCGAGCGGGTCTACCGCGATGAAGAGGTCGAAACCCTCCAGACCATCGCCATGGTGCTGGCCGAGATCGTCCACCGGATCAGCGAAGACCAGTCCAGTGCCCAGCCTGACCGCCGCGCGCGCGGGCAGAATGGCGGCAATCTGCGCGGGCGTATCTTCTGCGAAGGCCTCGGCTATGGCCGCGCCGTGCTACACGATCCGGTGGTTCCCGCTGCCCGTTTCTTTGCGGCAGACCAGAAACAGGAAGCCCTCCGCCTGGAGCAGGGCCTGAAAGATCTGCGCGCCAGCATCGACCGGATGATGCTGATCGACGGGGCCGCGCTGGGTGAAGACCCGCGCGATGTGATGGAGGCTTACCGCCTCTTGGCGCATGACACGTCCTGGGCTGAAAAGCTGCAGGAGGGCGTGCGCTCGGGCCTGTCTGCAGAAGCCTCGGTCGACCGGGCCCGCCGCGAACACCGCGCCAAGCTGCAGGCCGCACGCGATCCGTACCTGCGCGAGCGGCTGCATGATCTGGAAGATCTCGACAACCGCCTGCTGCGCGTTCTTGGGGGGGAAGAAAGCAAGCCCCAGATTACCGGCGAGAGCAGCGTGCTCGTGGCCCGGCGCCTCGGCCCGGCAGAGCTGCTGGAATATGCCAAGCTGGGCCTCAAGGGCATCCTGATGGAAGAGGCAGCCGCCTCATCCCATGCCGCGATCGTGGCCCGCGCGCTATCCATTCCCGCCATCGGCGGCATCGAGGGGCTGACCACGCTGATCGAGCAGGACGATTATGTGATCGTCGATGCCGAGCAGGGGCAGGCGCATATCCGCCCCGATGATGCGGTGTATGACGCCTACAAGTCCCGCGTGGCACTGCGCTCGGAGCGTCAGGCCGTCTATGCCAGCCTGCGTGGCCTCCCGGCGCAGACGAAAGACGGCAAGACCGTTTCGCTGATGCTCAATGCCGGTCTCGATCTTGACCTCGACATGATGGATCAGGCCGGGGCAGACGGCGTTGGCCTCTTTCGCACCGAGTTCCAGTTCCTCGTCTCCGAAACCCTGCCGCGCCTGGAAGATCAGATTGCGCTCTACCGCCGCGTGCTGGACCGGGCAGCGGGCCGGCCGGTGATCTTCCGCACGCTGGATCTCGGCGGCGACAAGGTGCTGCCCATCCTCAACCAGCTGCGCGAGGAGAATCCGGCGCTGGGCTGGCGGTCGATCCGGTTTGCGCTCGATCACAAGGGCCTTTTCCGCCGCCAGCTGCGCGCGCTCGTCCGCGCGGCGGGGGAGGGGGCGCTGACCGTCATGTTCCCGATGGTCACCACTCCGGAAGAGTTCCGCGAAGCGCGCGCCTTGCTCGAGGAAGAAGTGGCCTGGACCCTGAAGCGGACCGGCCAGAAGCCTTCGAAGCTGGAAATCGGGGTGATGCTGGAAACGCCCGCCCTTGCCTTTGCCTTGCCGGATCTCGCCGGGGAGGTCGATTTCCTGTCGGTCGGCACCAACGACCTGTTGCAGTTCTTCTTTGCCGCTGACCGGATGACGCCGTCTGTGTCAGACCGGTACGCCCTGATCAGCCCGTCGGCGCTGCGTTTCCTGCGGATGGTGGCGGAGACCTGCCAGACCGCCGGTATCCGGCTGTCGGTCTGCGGTGAGGCGACAGCCACGCCGCTGGCGGCCTTCTGCTTTGCCGCTTTCGGCTATACCAGCCTGTCGATGTCGGCCTCCTCGATCGGCCCGGTCAAACAGGCCCTCCGCTCCATTGATCTGGCAGGGTTCCGGCGCGGGCTGGATCAGGCCCTGAATGAACCAAACGACGCGTTCCGTAACCAAGTGTTAAGGATAGCACTGGAGCATGGGGCGGATATACCGGACGCCTGAAGCCGGATTATGACGGGATGATGGCGGATTTTTCTTGGCCTGGACCGTTTTTTGCCAAATTTGACACCCATATGGCAGCGGTCGAAGAGACTGGTAGAATATGGCACACATCATGACGCCTGAACCGGTAGAGGACGGACAGAAGTCCGAAGCAACTGTGGCTGAAAACGGAACGGACCGTTCTAACGTTACGCCTATCTCGCCGCGCGCCGCGCGGGAGCTGGAAGTGCGCGAGGGCCGTGTCCGCGCAGAAGAGATTTTCCGCACCGCCGAATACGAAGGCGAAGCCCTTCGCATGGGGCAGGTGCTGCGCCGCGTCCGCGAAGCCCTCGGCTTCCAGCTGACCGACATCGCCAAGGAAACCCGCATCCGCGAGAACTTCCTGATGGGGATTGAGCGGATGGAGGTGCAGTCCATCGCCCCGGGCTATCTGAAGGCCTATCTGCTGACCTATGCGCGCTATTTGGGCCTGCCCGAGCAGGAAGTGGTGCAGCGTTACACCCGGGAATGTGGCGGCGTGGATGAGGTCAAGACGGCCGCGCCGGTGCCCAAGATCGGCCAGATCCAGAAACAGCGTACCAAATGGCCGCTGATCGTCGCGGGCGCCGCCATGCTGGCCGCTGTGATCGCGGCTGGCGTCACTGCCATGGTGATGATGAACAATGCCCCCGAGGAGCCGCTGAGCGAGGCCCCCGTGGCCGTTTCCGGCGCGCGGGACAGCCTGTTTGACAATGTGCGCACCGAAACGCGCCCGGCGGTCGATCTGCCTCTGGAGATCGTGGCCGTCCGTCAGGGCTGGCTGGAAGTGCGCGGCGCCGATGGCACGATCTTCCTCAGCCGCACTCTGGCAGAGGGCGAAACCTTCTTCCCGCGCCTGAATGCCGGCTGGACCGTATCGGCCCGCAATGGCGGCGATTTCCAGTGGCGTGTGGGCGATGTGGTGGTCGGAACGGTCGGGCCGGAAGGCGCGCAGGTCTTCTCCCTGTCAGTCGATGAACAGCTGCCGCGCGCCGCCGAACTTCTCGCGCCGCCGGAAGTGGCTGCCACCGAGAGCACCAAGGCGACACCTTGAGGCCTTTACGGCGCGCGTTCCACGCGCCACATCTGGCCTGATCTCATCTGCCGATGAGCCCAAGCCCGTGCGAGACGCCTCATGAGCCACAATCCGATCCGTCCCTGGCGCAATATCGAGCGCCGCAAGTCCCGTCAGGTGCGGGTGGGGAATGTGCTGGTGGGCGGGGACGCGCCCATCGCCGTGCAGACGATGACCAACACGCCGACCGAGGACGCGGCCGCCACCATCGCGCAGATCCTGCGCTGCGCCGAAGCGGGCGCCGACATCGTGCGCGTCTCCTGCCCGACCGAAGAGTCGACGCAGGCCATGCGCGAGATCGTCAAGGCGAGCCCCGTGCCGCTCGTGGCCGACATCCATTTCCACTACAAGCGCGGCATCGAGGCGGCGGATGCGGGCGCGGCCTGCCTGCGGATCAATCCCGGCAATATCGGGTCGCCCGCGCGCGTGAAGGAAGTCGTCGCTGCGGCGCGCGCCAATGGTTGCTCAATGCGGATCGGCGTCAATGGCGGCAGCCTTGAGCGCCACCTGCTGGAGAAATATGGCGAGCCTTGCCCGGACGCGATGGTGGAAAGCGCGCTCGATCACGCGCGTATCCTGGATGATCTCGGCTTCCATGATTACAAGATCTCGGTGAAGGCGTCGGACATGTTCCTCACCGTCGCCGCCTATCAGGCGCTTGCCGAAGCCACCGATGCGCCGCTGCACCTTGGCATCACCGAGGCGGGCGGCCTTCGTACGGGTACGGTCAAATCCTCGATCGGCATGGGCGCGCTGCTCTGGGCCGGCATCGGCGACACGATCCGCGTCTCGCTTTCGGCTGAGCCGGAAGAGGAAGTGAAGGTCGGGTTCGAGATGCTGAAATCCCTCGGCCTGCGCACACGCGGGGTCAATATCGTGGCGTGCCCGAGTTGCGCGCGCCAGGGCTTTGACGTAATCCGCACGGTCGAAACGCTGGAGAAGCGGCTGGCGCATATTTCCGAGCCGATTTCGCTCTCCATCATTGGCTGCGTGGTCAACGGCCCCGGCGAAGCGGCGATGACCGATCTCGGCTTCACCGGCGGCGGCAAGGAAAGCGGCAAGATGTTCGTCAACGGACGGGCTGACCATAACGTCTCGAACACCGATATGGTGGAACACATCGTCAAGCTGGTAGAGGAAAAGGCCGCTCGCCTCCAGGCTCAGCGCGAAGCCGAAACAGCGGAAGTGCCTGCCGAATAAAAGTCAGGTCAGAGCGGCGCGCAGCGGCTTGCCGGGATCAGCGCGGCGGCCGCCTCATAGGCCGCCTGTGAAGGCGCCAGCCTGCGGATCAGGGCGAGGGCTTCGGGCTTTGACACAATCACCTGCTCGGCCTCGCCATACTGGTAGAGATCCTGCCCCTCCAGGGCCACGATCACCCGGCGAATGCCCGGCGTGCCTTGCGCGCGCGCATCCAGAGAGCCAGCATAGACATTGTCCGTATCCGCCTCAAAGATCGAGAGCGAGCCATATTCCGGCCAGGCTGGCACGGAAAGCTCCACCGGCCCGTTGGAGAGGTCAATCAGGCAGATGGCATAGGCTAGATCAGGGGAGGGACGCACCACGGGCTGGCTTTCCGGGGTAACACGCGGGCTCATCGCCCAGGCATGCACGGGCATGCCCCGCTCGACCATCTGTCCACGGACCGTGGACATGATCTTGCCCGGGAGGGCGCTGAGCACCACGAAATGCGCAATCAGAAAGGTGATGGCAAAGGCGGCAAGCCCGGTGAGGAAGGCACGCATCAGGCAGCCCCTCCGCAGGAAAGGCGTTTGATAACCGGCGCGGGCAGCACGTCCTCAGGGGTCGCGATCAGCTCCGGCGTGGGTTTGTAGATGCGCAGCATCAGATCGAAGGTGCCGGCATTCCGGCTGGACACCCAGTTCCCGGTCTCCGGCCCATCCGCCGCCACGGTGAAGGACCAGGCGCTGCCGTCGCTGGTGGCTGCCGCCTTGGTCTTGTCGAAGGAGGGGGCGTTGTCCTTGTTGAGCGGCAGGTAGCTCTGGGCATCATAAAGCGTAACCGACCACCAGAGCCCCGGCATGTCGCCGCCGCTCACTTCATAGCGGCAGTCTTCGGAGAGACGCTGGCCGTCCTCGTCCACGCCCTTGGTGAAATAGACCGCTTCTTCCTTGGTCAGGGCCAGGAGGCCGTGGCGGGCGACCCGCGCCCGCGTCCAGGGATTGGCCGCCGTGGACCCGATGGTCCAGTCGCTTTTCCAGCCGTTTACATTGATCTCATCGCTGAAACCCGCGCCCGCGCCGAACATGCCAGCCGCAAAGAGAGCCGTAACCGCCCCCGCCGCCAGGCCCAGCACACCACCAATCAGAAGAACCACAATCCGCATCCGGTCACGCTATCGTGACTGCAGCCGCCTGCAAGAGGAAAACAGAAGGGGGCTGGGAGGCGCCCCCGCAATGCGCTAGCAACACATGCCTTAGCGGGCATCTTTCCAGGTTTGTTCATGGTGTTGAGAGTTTTGCGCTGGATCGGCCTCAGCCTTCTGGCGGGTGTGATGCTCCTTGTCGGGTCAAGCTGCACCATGCTCGGCCTGAACTATGCGAGCCTGGATACCGCCAACAAGCCCGCCGCTACCCCGCCCATCGATGTCGCCGCGCTGGTTTCCGATCCAGGCGAGCGGGCGCGCCTCAAGGGGCTGCTGCAGGACACGCTGTATGGCGCCTGGCCGGAAGGCCTGCCGGTCAGCTTTGGCGACTGGCGGGTGATCGTTCCGGACTATCTGGAAGGCCGCGGCACGCTGGAAGAACTCGACATCACCATCGGCGCAGGCCCCGGCGCGCGCACTTTCCAACTCGTGGCGGCCTTCCCTTCGGGCGCGGTGCAGGGGCCGGTCGTCATCGCGCAGACCTTCGGGTCCAACTGCGCCACCTTTCCGGAGCAACCTGTCACCAGCATGGATGGGGATGCCTGTACCGTCCGGGATTTCGGCAAGTTTGCCAGCATGGTCATTTCCGCCGTGTTCGGGGAGTATATCGCCGAGGCGCCCATCGACCTCTATTTCGACGCCGGCCTTGCCTATGCCAGCTTCCATGCGAGCGATTTCGTGCCCGATGACGAGGACGAAGCCGGCCCTACGATCGAGGCGCTTGGCGGAAACCCCAATCCCGGCAGCACGCTGATGGCCTGGGCCTATGCCTATTCCGCCGTGATCACGGCGCTGGAAGCCGATGACCGGGTAGACAATCAACGCATGGCGATCCTCGGCCATTCCCGCCATGGCAAGGCCGCGCTACTGGCGGCCGCCTGGGATCCGCGTGTCGATGCGGTGATCGCCCACCAGACCGGCTTTGGCGGCGCGGCGCTTTCCCGGTCGCCCTCTGGCGAGAGGCTTGACCGGATGGTGAAATCCTATCCTCACTGGCTGGCCCCCAGCGCGGCGCCCTACGCGGCCGACCCGGCCACGCTGCCTTTCGATCAGCATCACCTGCTGGCGCTGATCGCGCCCCGTCCGCTCTTCCTCGGCAATGCGCGCCGGGATGTCTGGGCCGACCCCAATTCCAGCTATCGGGCGGCTTATGCGGCCAGCGCCGTCTGGCGCGCCCATGGCGAGACGGGCCTGAAGGACGACATGACCCATTTCGATCCGGCTGCCGATATTGCCTTCTTCCTGCGTCCCGGCGGCCACAGCATCGTCGACGATGACATTGAGGCCTTTGTGGCCTTCCTGAAGGCGCATCTGCAGAAAACAGCTCAGTTGCCAAGCCAGGTGACAGCGCCCTAATCTCTCCCGCAACAACACTGCTGTGGGAGGCAACAACAATGGCAATACCTGAAATCGAATTCCTGAAACCCGTGCTGGCGCTGGTTATCTGGACCTGCGTAATGTGGATCTGGATGTATGCGCTGCGCCTGCCAGCCTTCGGCAAGGCAGGCATCAAGCCGGACGAGGCACGCCATCCGGGCACCTATTCTGAAAAGCTGCCCCCGCATGTCCGCTCGGCAGCGGACAATTACAACCACCTGCACGAACAGCCGACGATCTTCTACGCCCTCATGTTCTTCGCCGCGCTCACCGGGGGCGGGGACAATCTCTCCACCCTGGTCGCCTGGGCCTATGTGGCGCTGCGGGTGGTGCATTCCTTCGTGCAGATCGTGATTGGCTCGGTGCCGCTGCGCTTTCTGGTCTTCTCGCTGGGCACGTTCTGCCTGTTCTTCCTGGCCGGGAAGGAAGCTCTGCGTATCTTCGCCTGACAGCCGCGCGGGCTTCCATGCCGCCTGAAAGCGGATTAAAGGGCGGGCATGTCAGCCCTGTCCCAGATGCGCCTTCAGCAGGTGATCGACCGGTTCGAGGAGGTTGAGGCCCGGATGGGCGCAACCTCCGACTCCTCGGAGATCATCACCCTTTCCAAGGAACATGCCGAGCTTCGCCCGGTGGTCGAGAAGGCGCGCGACCTGATGTCGGCCCGCAAGGGGCTGGCCGAAGCCGAAGCGATGCTCGCCTCCGGCGACAGGGAAATGGCCGAACTGGCCGAAATGGAGATTGAGGATCTGCGCGAGCGCCTGCCGGAGCTCGAACAGGAAATGCAGATCCTGCTTCTGCCCAAGGATGTCGACGACAAGGCCGACATCGTGCTGGAGGTGCGCGCGGGCACCGGCGGGGATGAAGCCGCGCTGTTCGCGGGCGACCTCTTCCGCATGTATACCCGTTTCGCCCAGATCATGGGCTGGAAGGTAGAGATCGTGGACGTCTCTCCGGGGGACGCGGGCGGCTATAAGGAAATCATCGCCAATGTGTCCGGCGACGGCGTGTTCGGGCGGATGAAGTGGGAAAGCGGTGTCCACCGCGTCCAGCGCGTGCCCGCCACCGAAACACAGGGCCGCATCCATACATCGGCGGCCACGGTCGCCGTTCTCCCGGCCCCGGAAAATATCGAGATCGAGGTGCGCCCCGAAGACATCCGTATCGATACGATGCGCGCCTCCGGCGCAGGCGGCCAGCACGTCAACAAGACCGACTCGGCCGTGCGCATCACCCACCTTGCCACCGGCATCGTGGTCACGAGCTCTGAGAAATCCCAGCATGTGAACCGCGACAAGGCGATGCAGCAGCTGAAGATCCGTCTCTACGAAAAGGAACGCTCCGAGAAGGACGCCGCCCGCGCAGAGGCCCGCGCCAGCCAGATCGGTTCCGGTGACCGCAGCCAGAAAGTGCGCACCTACAACTATCCGGAAAACCGCGTCACCGATCACCGTATCGGCCTGACGCTCTATTCGCTCGACCGGATCATTGCCGGCGATAAGCTCGGCGATGTGATCGAAGCTCTGATCACGGAAGACCAATCGCGCCGTCTGGCCGCGCTGGAGTCAAGTTGATGCGTCCGCGCTTTGCCTGGCTTGGTGTCTGCATGGCCGGTCTCGCCGCTTGCGCCAGCGCGCCTGCGGCCGTTCCGGCTGCAACACCCTCGCTGGCCGCAGCGCAGGCCAATCTGCGCGTGGTGGGCAACAGGATTTTCCTGCCGGTTGACGTTCAGGGCATTGCCTCGGAGGCGCTTCTGGATTCCGGCGCGGAGATGACCCTGCTGGACACCGCCTTTGCCGCCACTGCCGGTCTCGCCGCCTTCGGCGAGGAAGAGGCAAGGGGCACGGGCGCGGGCACGCAAAGCGTTCAGTTTGCAGAAGGCGTCACGCTGAAGGCGGCGGGAAAGACGCTGCAGGACCGGATGGTGGCCATCCTTGACCTGACGGATATTTCGCAGCGCGTCGTCGGCGCGCCGCTGACCGTGGTGCTCGGCCGGGAATTTTTTGACGCCGGCATCTATGCGATAGACATTGAAGCTGGCCGCATCGAAGAGACCGGCGCGGAGGCTCTGCCCGCGTCCGATCCGCTGCCGCTGCAGGACGCCCACGGCATCAAGCAGCTCGGCGCGGCAATCAACGGGGTTCCGGTGCTGGCCGATTTTGATCTTGGCAATGGCAATGAAGTTCTACTCAGCCGGGCCTTTGCTGAGCGCGCCGGCCTGCTGGCGCCGGATAACGTTCTTGGCACCAAGATGGGCGGCGGCATTGGCGGAGATGTCGAACGCACGCTTGTCCGTATAGAGACGCTTGAGATTGGCGGATTGACGCTGAAGGATGTGACGGCGGCCGTCTCCCCTCATGAGAAGGGGGCAGATGCCAATGTCGGCGTCTCGGTGCTGCGCCATTTCCGCATTGTCGTCGATTATGAAGGCAACCGGATCTGGCTGGAGCCGCGTGCGTGAAGCCGCCCACCTATGACGAACTGATCAGCCTGGCGGCCCAGCGCTTCCGGGAAGCGGGCTTGGACCGCGCGCGGTCAGAAGCGATGATGCTGATGATCCATGCTTTCGGCGGGTCGCATCTGGCGTTGATTTCGGCCGGAAATTCGCCGGTGCCCAAAACGGTGGAAGAAGATTTCCTCGCCGCCGTTGCGCGCCGGGCCGCGCGCGAACCGGCCCAGCACATCATGGGCGAGACGCATTTCTACGGCCTCGACATCCTCACCGATGCCCGCGCCCTCATTCCGCGCACCGACAGCGAGTGCGTCGTCGCTGCGGCGCTCGATCGCCTGCCCAAGGATGGCCCGCTCTGGCTGGCAGATCTCGGCACCGGCACCGGCTGCCTCCTCGCCGCGCTGCTCACCCAGCGCCCGGAGGCGAGCGGGGAGGGGGTGGAGGCAAGCCCGGAAGCTGCGCAGCTCGCCCGCGCGAATCTGGAAAAGCACCGCCTGACGGACCGCTCGGCCATCTTCATCGGCAGCTGGGTAGACTGGCAGGGCTGGCCCAAGGCGGACCTCATCATCTCCAACCCGCCCTATATCGTCTCGGATGTGATTGCCGGGCTTGAGCCGGAAGTGCGCGAACATGAACCGCTGATGGCGCTTGATGGCGGCCAGGATGGGCTCAACTGCTACCGGGAGATCATCGCGCTGGGCGCTGCCGGCATGAAGCCCGGCGCCTGGCTGGTGCTGGAGATCGGCTATGACCAGAAAGAGGCCGTTCTGGGCCTGATGGCGCTGGCGGGCTTTGAAAGCCTCGCCTCCGGTCAGGATCTGGGCAGCAATGACCGCTGGGTGGTGGGCTGCAGACCCCGTTAATTCTGCTTACATTTTCCCTTGGCGGACCCCGCATTCCACGTTACATAAGGGTTCGGTGAGGGGCCGCCCGCAATTTCCTGCGGGTGTAGATGCAAGCTCCCGCCAGGGATCGGTTGAAACGGCAGCGTCGATACTCAGGCCCCACCTGCACGCAGAAGCTGACGGTTCTGACAACTGCTTGCCGGCAATTTTAGGCACACTTTGAAACAGGATATCCCGAATGAAACGCTCACGCGGGCGCAACAGACGCTCAGGCGGCAATCCGCAGAATGCTTTCAACAATCCCAACCGCCACTATGAGAGTGTCGGTCCGGACGTGAAGATCCGCGGTTCCGCCCAGCAGGTTCTGGAGAAATACCTCCAATATGCCCGTGACGCGCAGACCAGCGGCGACCGCATTCTCTCCGAAGCCTATTTCCAGTTCGCCGAGCATTATCAGCGCATCGTCGCCAAGCAGCTCGAAGCGCGTAACCAGCAGCAACAGCAGCACCAGAACCGGGGCGACCGGCGCGATGATCGCGACAATCGCCCGAACGGCGACCGGGATTATCGCGGCAACCAGCCCTCCGAAGGCGCCGATGCCGGCGAAGAGGATGCAGGCGAGGCCGTCGTTGTCACTTCCACCCATCCGCGTCATGAGGACGACGGCGAGCGCGCTGATTCGCTCCGCGTGATCGACACCGATGACGAGGCAGACGATTCGTCTGCTGAGCAGGCCGAGGAAGCCGCTGCCGAAGAGGCCGCCCCGGCTGAGCGCGACCGCGCAGAACGTGGCAGCCGCAGCGCAGGCCGCCGCAAGCCCTACAAGGCCCGCGAGGAGCGCGCTCCCCGCCAGAAGGAAGAAGACGGCGCCTCCGAGGCTGTTTCCGAAACCGATGGCGTGATGAAAACCCTCTCGCGCGGCCGCCGCCGCCCGTCGGCCGAGGAAACCGCGCCAGCCGAGACAACCGACTGATCCGCCACCGGTCTACGTAAATCTACTGCGACGCCCCGCCCTCCAGCGGGGCGTTTCGTTTTGCGCGGCAAGTGCTTGCAGCTTTCGCCCGGCATTCCCACATCGGCTTCAACGAGACGGCTGCCGCTGAGCGGGGCCGACAAGCATTACAATCTGCCTCCAGAAGGGGATGAACCCATGAACCTTGACCAATACACCGAACGTGCCCGCGCCATTATTCAGGGCGCGCAAACCTCCGCGCTGGCCGCTGGCCATCAGGTGCTGACACCGGCGCACATTCTGAAAACCCTGCTTGAAGACCGTGACCAGCTCGCGGTGAACCTCATCCGCGCGGCCGGTGGCCGGCCGGAGCTGGCCGTGCAGGGCGTCGACACGGCCCTTGGCAAACTGCCAAAGGTTTCCGGCGCCGGCGCAGGCGGCCTGCGCCTTGAACAATCGGGCGCAAAACTCTTCCAGGACGCTGAGGCGGGCGCCAAGAAAGCCGGTGACGCTTTCGTCACCGCCGAGCGCCTGCTGCTCGCCATTGCCGGCCTTGCCGGCGACCCGGCCGCTGACGTTCTGAAGAATGCGGGCGTGACGCCCAAGACGCTGGAAGGCGCCATCGCCCAGCTGCGCCAGGGCCGCACGGCAGACAGTCAGAATGCGGAAGAAGGCTATGAAGCCCTCAAGAAATACGCCCGCGACCTGACCAAGGACGCCCGCGAAGGCAAGCTCGATCCGGTGATCGGGCGTGATGAGGAAATCCGCCGCGCGATCCAGGTGCTTTCCCGCCGCTCTAAGAACAACCCGGTCCTGATCGGTGAGCCGGGCGTCGGCAAGACGGCCATTGCCGAAGGCCTTGCCCTGCGCATCGTCAATGGCGACGTGCCCGAAAGCCTGAAGGACAAGAAGCTTCTCGCGCTCGACATGGGCGCGCTGATCGCGGGCGCCAAATTCCGCGGTGAGTTCGAGGAGCGCCTGAAAGCCGTGCTGAATGAAGTTCAGCAGGCGGAAGGCGGCATCATCCTCTTCATTGACGAGATGCACACGCTTGTCGGCGCCGGCAAATCGGAAGGCGCCATGGATGCGTCCAACCTTCTGAAACCGGCGCTCGCCCGCGGCGAACTCCACTGTATCGGCGCCACGACGCTGGACGAATACCGCAAATATGTCGAAGGTGACCCGGCGCTCGCCCGCCGCTTCATGGCCGTCTATGTCGACGAGCCAACTGTGGAAGACACAATCTCGATCCTCCGGGGTCTGAAGGCCCGCTATGAGGCCCATCACGGTGTGCGCATATCGGATGCGGCAATTGTTGCCGCCGCCACGCTTTCGAACCGCTACATCACGGACCGCTTCCTGCCCGACAAGGCCATCGACCTGATGGACGAAGCCGGCTCGCGCCTGCGCATGCAGGTGGATTCAAAACCTGAGGAACTCGACGAGATCGACCGCCGCCTGCTGCAGCTGAAGATCGAGGCTGAAGCCCTCAAGAAGGAAAAGGACACCGCCTCGCAGGACCGGCTGAAAACGCTGGAAGGCGAGATCGCGGGCCTCGAAACCCGCTCGCGCGAACTCACCACCGCCTGGAGCGCGGAGAAGGACAAGCTGAAAGGCGCAGCCTCTGCCAAGGAACAGCTCGACCGGGCTTACTCCGACATGGCTGAGGCCCAGCGCCAGGGCGACCTTGCCAAGGCCTCTGAGCTGAAATTCGCCACCATCCCGCGGCTGGAAAAGATGATTGCGGAAGTCGAGGCCAAGGGGGACGCCGAAGGCGGCCTCGTGTCCGAAGTCGTCCGTCCAGAGCATATCGCGGGCGTCGTCTCCAAATGGACCGGCATCCCCGTCGACAAGATGATGGAAGGGGAGCGCGAGAAGCTGCTGCGCATGGAAGATTCCCTGCGGGGCCGCGTCGTCGGCCAGGAAGACGCGCTTGTCGCCGTCTCCAATGCCGTGCGCCGGGCCCGCGCCGGCCTGCAGGATCCGAACCGTCCCATCGGCTCGTTCCTCTTCGTCGGCCCCACGGGCGTCGGCAAGACAGAGCTGACCAAGGCGCTCGCCGAATTCATGTTCGATGACGACACCGCCATCCTGCGGCTCGACATGTCCGAGTTCTCGGAGAAACACTCCGTGGCCAGATTGATCGGCGCGCCTCCGGGCTATGTCGGTTATGATGAAGGCGGCGTGCTGACCGAGGCTGTCCGGCGCCGGCCCTATCAGGTCGTCCTGTTCGATGAGGTGGAGAAGGCCCATCCGGACCTTTTCAATACGCTGCTTCAGGTACTCGATGATGGCCGCCTCACCGATGGCCAGGGCCGCACGGTGGATTTCAAGAACACGATCATCATCATGACCTCGAACCTCGGCGCAGACGCGCTGGCGAGCGGGGAAGAGGGCGAAGTCTCCGAGAGCGCCCGCGAGCATGTGATGGCCGCCATCCGCCGTCATTTCCGCCCGGAATTCATCAACCGGATCGACGAGATCGTCTTCTTCAAGCGGCTGGGCCGCGGCGAGATCGACCATATCGTCGACATCCAGATGAGCCGCCTCGAAAGGCTGCTCAAGGACCGGAAGATGAAGCTCGACCTCAGCCTGGACGCCCGCAACTGGCTGGCCGCGCGCGGCTATGATCCGGTCTATGGCGCGCGGCCCCTGAAGCGCGTGATCCAGAAAGAGCTGCAGGACCCGCTCGCGCGCCTCCTGTTGGAGGGCCGCATCCTCGATGGCGAGACAATCCATGTCGGCGTCGAAGGCGATGGCCTCTCCATCAACGGCGTGCCCAACACCTTCGCCAAAGGCAAGACGGCGCTCAACTGATCGGGCTTATTGGATCGTAAGCGGAATAATCGCCTCGGCGTCCCTCAGGGCGCCGGGGCGTTTGTCATCCGGGCGGTGCTGGCGGTGGCGGCGAAAAGCTGGCTGCCGGCCGCTTCATTCCGGAAAGTGTCGATCGCGTCGCGCTGGGCCTCGAAGGCGGCAAGCACCGTCTTGTTGCCGGTAATGTCGCGGCCTGTCGGCAGCGCCAGCGTTTCCGGGTTCACATAGAAGCCGTTGCGCAGCACTTCGTAATGCAGATGCGCGCCGGTGCTGGAGCCGGTGGAGCCGACATAGCCGATCACCTCGCCGCGCATCACGGTGCGTCCCGGTGTCAGGTTTTCGGCAAATCCGGACATATGCGCATAGACGGTTTCATAGCCGCGCTCATGCCGTATGCGGACAAACCAGCCATAGCCTTCGCCATACCGCATGTCGGTCACGAGGCCCGAGCCGGCCGCGCGGATCGGCGTACCCACCGGCGCACGGAAATCGATACCGGCATGCAGCAGCATTTCGCCGGTGATGGGGTGCATGCGGTTGCCGAAGCCGGAGCTCATCTCGCCCCCGCGCACCGGATCGCGCAGCAGGAATTCGTCGCCTGCAACGCCGCTGCGGCTGAAGAATTCGGGCAGGCCCGTATCTTCCGGCGTAAACCGGTACCAGCTGCCGGAGGTTTTGGCGCCATTGAAGGCGGCAAAGACAAGATCGCCTGCCTCCAGGAAATTGCCGCGCTCATCTGTGACCACTTCAATCACAGCATCAAACCGCTCGCCCTTGCGCCCGCCTTTGGCCAGGGCAGGGTCTTCGGGGAAGAGGCCGGCAAACATGTCGGCATGCTGGCGGGTACCGCCTCCGGCGATGATGGCGTCGGCGAGGCTCGTGTCGATGCGGCCCGCGACGCGGTGCAGGGCTGTGGTCGTGCGGGCGGATAGAAGATTGGCCTTGAAGCGGCCATCGCTGCTCCGGCTGGCCACCAGGGTGGCCTTGGGGCTCAGCTTGGCGCTGACGCCGGCCAGGCGCTCGCGCCCGTCTTCGCCCGCCTCGAACCATGCCGACAGCGCCGTGCCGGGGCGCAGGCGCTGGCCGCGCGTGGGCGAGGCGTCACGCAGCGCAACGGCGGCGGATGTGGCATCTTCCGGGCTCGCGCCCAGCACTTCGAGCACATCCATGGCCGAAACACTGGCCGTTACCGTGCCATTGCGGGTCACGGTTTCAGTTTGCCCCGCTTCAGCGCGCAAATCGTTGATCTGCAGCAGGCTCAGCGGCTTCAGGGTTTCCGGTTCGGCCCGCACCAGCAGGAAAAGCGCCAGTATGATGAGAATGACCGCGCCCCCGCCGATGCGTTCGGCGGTACGGGAAGTCATGTCCAGACGCCGTACGGCGACAGGAATCCGAGGCGGCTTTCGCGTTCGTTTCATGCCGTTTCTCCCATCCAGGGGCCGAGAAGGGCCTAGGTCTGGCAGTCAGGAAGCAAGAAAGGGACCAGAATCGCCCCAGAGGAGAGATTCTTGCGCAGCCAGTCTCGCTGTGGGTTAAGAATTCTGATGGCTGTTCAGGGGCTTACAGGCACTTCCTGAGGCATCAGTTGAGCCATCGGCCCGGTCCCGCCATTGCGCAGGGAGTCGATGCTCTGCTTGTACTGCATGAACTCGGCCAGCATGGCCGGTTCTTCGGAAAGCTTCCGCCCCGTCGGCAGTTTCAGCGACATCGCATTCACCGGCTTGCCGTCCACATACACTTCATAATGCAGGTGTGGGCCGGTCGAAGCGCCGGTGGAGCCGACATAACCGATCACATCCCCCTGGCGCACTTTCATGCCCGGCTTCAGGCCCTTGGCATAGCGCGAGAGGTGGGCATAGGCGGTCTCATAACCGCGCGTATGCTTGATCTTGATGAAGTTGCCATAGCCGCCATTCCAGCTTGCCCGCTGCACGGTGCCGGAGCCGGCAGCGTAGATCGGCGTGCCCGTGGGGGCGGCAAAATCGGTACCCTTGTGCAGGCGGGTATAGCCCGAGATGGGGTGGCGCCGCGTGCCGAAATTGGAGGAGATGCGCGCCCCGTTGATCGGCGTCTTCATCAGGAATTTCGTGGCGCTTTCGCCCTTTTCATCGAAATAATCCGGCACGCCGTCATCGCTGGGCGCAAAGCGGTAGAAGCCGCGCTTCAGCGCCTTCCCGTCGAGCGCCGCATACAGGACCTCGCCATGGCGCACGGGGTTACCGCGCTCATCCACGAAGGTCTCGAAGAAAATCTCGAACCGGTCGCCGGGGTGAATTTCCCGTTGAAAGTCAATGTCATAGGCAAAGGCGCTGGCAAAATCGACGACCTGCTGATCCCCCGCGCCCAGCTTCAGGGCTGCGTTATAGATCGATCCGTCAATCTCTGCGGCCACCCGCTTGTAGCTGGGGATCAGTTTCGCGTTCAGCTGTGTTGCCTGCCAGCCGCCCTCCAGCGTGCGCGTCACCAGCAGGCTGCGATCGGCGTCCGCCTTGATCGCCAGCGCCGTCAGCCGGCCGTCTTCCACGAAGGTTTCCGCTTCCAGGCCGGGGCGCAGGCGGCGGTGATCGATCAGATCCTTGCTGTAGACAGCCTGCAGCGCGGCATTGGCTTCGCCCACAGGCGCGCCCAGCCGGCTGACCAGGCCCGTCAGGGTTTCGTTCCGCTCCAGCTTGCCTTCAGCCTTCACCAGCTGGCGCGGCATATCGGCCACGTCCACCGCTGACACCAGCCGCGCGGCCAGGGGCAGGGGCACTGCCGCGTCTGCCGTATGCACTATCGCCGCGTCCGGCCGCCCGGCCATCACCAGTCCTGCCAGCGCGGAAGCTGACCCAAGAACACCCAGCACAACGAGGCTTTTCATGCCCTGGGAAAGGTTGCGTTTCGGCGGGTTTGCCGGGGCGATGGGAAAGTCGTCCTGGTTCAAGCTCGGTATCCTGTCTTCTGACGCCCCCCGGCCCTTCGGGCTGGAATGGAACTTCAGCGCCCTATTTTCGTCTCCTGATCAACTTAAGGATTCGAGAGGTTGGAACGCCTGAATTACATGCCACTTTAGGACTTTATGGCGTAGTGGAAGCAAGAAGCAAGCCGGTCGGACCAGTGAAGCCTGTCGACTCTTCAGAAATGAAGCGCCTCTCAGGGGAGGCGTCACCTCGCCAGCATGTCTGGCCGAGACGGCTGCTCTATGGCTCTGCCATCCTCATCGTAGCCTCCACCGGCCTTGTCTGGATGCTGCGAAAACCCCTTGCAGAACAAGCGCTTGACGCCTGGTGCGCCGAGCGGGATCTGATCTGCGACGCCCGTTTTACCCGTATCGGCCTTGGCGGCGCCACCCTGACAGGCGTGCGCATCGCGTCGGGTCCGGACGTGCCGGCAGAAGCCGAGGAGATCGTTGCGCGCCTGTCCTGGCCGAAGCTGTTTACCCCCCGGATTGATGGAATTTCGATCACCGGCCTCCAAATGCGGGGCACTCTGGATGCCACAGGATTGAAATTTTATGGGCTGGAACGTCTGGCCGCGCCCTCCGGTGAGGGCGGCGCCGCCGCGCCCCCCATCGATATCCGCGACGCCCGCATTTACCTTCAGACACCCTTTGGCGCGGCGGCTGCCACGCTGAACGTCTCCGGCAGCTTTCCGGAGAATGCCACCGCCTCCCTGGCGCTTGATCCGGCACGTCTGGCGCTGGGTGACGCGCGGATGGTGCTGGGCGAAGCGCTGCTGAAAGCCCGGATCACCGGCGGCGAGGTCACCGGCGAGCTGCGTCTGGCGTCAGATTCGGCGCAGGCTGGCGGCTATACCGCTTCCGGTTTCAGCCTTGCGGCAGAAACGAGTTTCCCGCTCAGCGGCGACGGCGCCACTTCGTTTGAATGGTCCGCCCGCCTGGCGCAGGGGGCCTCGCCTGAGGCAAGCCTCAGCGGTCTGCGCACACGTGGCCGGGCGGAGTTTGACGTCCTCCCGGATATGTCCGCCGGCAGTATCCTCGACGCGCTCACTCTTGCCGTTGCGCAGGTCGAGTTCGACCGGGCTGAAGCCTCCGGCTGGTCGGTCGGCGAAAGCGCTTTCAATACCGAGCTTGAAGGCAGCAGCGGCGCCTTCCAGGGCCCGGTCTCGCTGGAGGCCAGCAATCTCGCTGGCCCGCCCGGCACGGCCACTGAATGGCGCCTCGCCGGCGATCTGGCCCGCTCGGCTGACCGTCGCGTCGATTTCACCGGGGGCGTCCAGCTTAATGGCACCGCGCTGACGGCAGAAACGCTCGCCCCGGTCACCAATGCCCTCAAGCTGCCGGGCGTTCTTGAGGCGCATGGCGCGGCCCTCTCCAGCGCGTTGACGCGCGCCTCGAAGGATTTCGACACCGCCTTCGGCCTGCGCGCCACCCTGTGGGACGGCGATCTGCGCGTGGATGCGGATGGGCCTTCCGCGCTGGCGGCGGCTTCCGGGCTTCGTCTGGAGGCGGACGGTCCAGATGGCGGCAGCTGGCTGCGCGTGCAGGGCGGGGACGTGCTGATGAGCGGCAGCCTGCGCCTTTCCGGCGGAGGTATGCCCCGCATGGCGGCAGACCTCGGCACCACGCGGCTCAGCCAGACCTCGCTCAGCCTCGAAGGCGCCTCGCTGAACCTCGCCCCCTGGTCGGCTGGCGGCCGCACCATCGCGGCAGATTTCAGCGCTTTTGACTACACCGCAGAAGCGGGCGGCTACCAGGCGCGCGGGCAGGGGGAATTTACCCTCACCGGAGAGCTGGAAGGCGTCACGCTCCAGCGCACGCGCCTCGCCGGCGGGCTCAGCGCGGTGCAGGATGCAGCCGGCCTGCGCGTTCAGTCCGATGGCAAGCCATGCCTCGCCGTCACCTCTGATGGCATCGTCACCGGCGGCATCACCATTCCGCGCGCCGCTTTCAATATTTGCCCCGTAGACGGACGGTTCATCCGCCAGGGCACCCCGCTCAGCGGCGCTGCCAGCCTCGGCAATGTCGATATTCCGATGCAGTTTTCCGGAGGCGAGGGCACACTCGCCCTGCGCAGCGCCAAGGTGAACTGGACGCTCTCAAACGGCTTCCAGATGATTGTCGGCGCCGATACGCTCAGTATGCCGCTGACACTGGGCGAGAACACGCTCACGATAGACAGCGGCGCGCCGGAAATCCGCCTCGCCACCGGCTCCGGGCCGGTGCGCATCCTGGCAGGCCTCGGCCAGACCCAGTTTGGCGGCGGCATGATCCCGGCGAATGTCTCGGCGGCGCATTTCGGCTTTGAAGGCACCAGCGCCCCTGGCGGTCTGTCGGGCGATGTCTCGGCCAGCAGCGTCCGGATCGCCGACACGCTGGAAGACCCGATCTATGAGCCTGTGCTGGGGGATTTTGCCGGCCGCATCGAAGGCCAGCGCCTGGTGGCCTCCGGCCCCCTGCGGCTGGAAATGTCCGGCACGCAGATCGCCGAAGCCCGCGCCGACATCAACATCTTCGATCTGGAAGGCACCGCTGCCATCAATTCGGAGCGGCTGGTCTTCTTCCCCGGCGGCATTCAGCCGTCGATGATTTCCCGCCGCCTCGTCGGTCTCTTCACCGCCGCTGAAGGCGAGTTCAACGGCGACGCGGCCTTCACCATCAATGGCGGAGATATTCAGGGTACGGCGGATCTCACGCTCAGCAATTTCGGCTTCCAGACCACCCGTCTTGGCCGGGTCAGCGGCATCGCCGGCAATGTCCGCTTCACCGATGTGATGAAGCTCACCACGGCGCCGCAGCAGGAAATCACCATCAGCAGCGTCAATCCCGGCATTCCTTTCTCCAATGGCCGGGTCCTGTTCAATCTGGAAGAGGGCAAGACCCTGCATCTGGACGAGGTGTCCTTCCCCTTCGCCGGGGGAGAGCTGGCGCTTGCCCCGCTTGACTGGTCGCTTAGCGAAGGCGCAGACCAGCGTGTCGAGGTCACCGCCAGCCGGATCAACCTCACCCAGCTGATCGAAGTGCTGAAACTGCCCGACACGGCCGCCGAAGGCACGGTCAGCGGTTCCTTCCCGATCGAGTTCACGCCTACCTCCGTCTATGTGCGCGATGCGCGCCTGCGGGCCGATGAGGGCGGGCGCCTCTCCTATACCGGCGGGGCGGTGAATGCCGCCGCCGAGAACGATCCCACCGCGGCCATGGCCTTCAATGCGCTGCGGGATCTTGAATTCTATGTACTGGAAGTCAGCCTGTCGGGAGATCTGGCAGACCAGATGCAGGCAGGCATCATCCTGGCCGGGCGCAATATCCGCTCTGTGCCTGTGGGCGGGGCCATCACCATGCCGCCCGGCCAGGCCTTCGAGTTTTCCATGAACTTCAACCTGCCGCTCACCCAGCTGATCGAGCAGGGTCTCCAGTCAGCCAATGCCAGCACGCTGATCGACATTGCCACCGGCCTGGAAGAGGGCGGCCAGCCGCCACCTGAATGACAGGCAACAGCTGCGTCGATTGACGTTAAGAACGGGCATGTCATTGTCCGCCTGCAATATGAGGAGTTTTCGCCTTATGAGGTTCCAGCCAGTCATACTTGCCGCGGCAGGGGCCATCGCCCTGTCGGCCTGCACGCACGTCGTGAAGCTCGAGCCGTCGGACAAGCCCATCAAGATCGACCTTAACGTCAACATCACGCAGGAAGTGCGCATCAAGCTGGACCGTGAAGTGTCCGACCTGATCGCGAACAACCCTGACCTGTTCTGATAGCCAGGTCCCCTGGGGAGATACACATGACCATTCTTCGTACTCTGATCCTCGGCCTTGTTCTGGTGTTCGGTGGCATCACGGCCAGCCAGGCCTTCGCGCAAGGCGACCCGCAGATCCAGACCGCCCGGTCAACCGGCGTCATCGGCGAGCGTATCGACGGCTATCTCGGCGTGGTCGGCTCGGCTGACGCTGAAATCGTCCGCAAGGTGCAGGACATCAACAACCGCCGCCGCGCCCTCTATGAGAGGACGGCGGCCGAAACCGGCACAACCGTTCAGCAGGTCGCCCGCATCGCCGGCGAGAAGCAGCTCGCCGAGCGCGTCCAGCCGGGTGAGTTCTACATGGACGAGTCCGGTTCCTGGAAACGGAAGTAAGCTTCGGCAACAGCATGGCCCCGGATGGCGAAAGCCGTCCGGGGCTTGCCTTTTCGGGCGCCAGGCTGTCCATCCGGTGTCCGGAAATGTCCAAAATTGTCCGGAACTATCCGGACCTGTCCTGGTTATGACCCCATGTCGCTCCGCCTGATCTTCTGGATTGCCGCCGCTTTTGTCGCCCTGGGCGCCCTGCTCTGGGGCCTGGCCATTTTCTGGCAGGGAATGGGAATCGGCATCAGCGGCCATGGCTGGTTTGCCTTCATTCTGGGCGGCGTGTTCACCCTGGCGCTCTCAATGGGTCTGTTCCTGCTGACATTCCACAGCGCCCGCCATGGTCACGATGATATTGATGGCCCCAGCACCTGAGCCTTTGGGCTGTTACCGGAGTGTCATCGCTCATTTGTTGACAGTCCCGGCGGCTCACCTGATCCTGCAGCACATGCTGACAACACACGGGCTGAACCAATGAACCTCGATCATGCGCGATTTGCCGCGTTCCTCTCCGCGCGGCTCTGTCACGACATCGTCTCTCCTGCAGCCACGATGTCGCTCTCGCTGGAAATGCTCGACAGCCCCGGCAGCGCCGAGGAAAAGGAGCAGTCCGAACGGATGCTCCGCGAGGGTGCTCATGGGGTGACCGCAACGCTGCAGTTCCTGCGCTACGCCTTCGGTTCGATGGGCCTTCAGGCCGGCACCGCAGATGTTCATCAGTTCAAGAAGCTGACCGACGACTATCTCCGCTTCCAGAAGCCCAGCATCGACTGGGATCTGGGCGCGCCCGAGCTCAGCTTTGCCGAAGCCCGGCTGATCATGAACCTCGTCATGGTCTGCCTCACCGCCACCGTGCGCGGCGGGATCATCCATGTGAATGTCCGCGAGGATAACGGCCAGAAGACGCTGACCCTGACCTGCAAGGGCGACCGGCTGAAGCTCAAGGAAGATGTGGTGAAAGCCCTCAAGGGCGATGAGCCAGACCATGGCTGGCGCCCGGAGAATATCCAGCCCCTGTTCGCCAAGCTCACCTGCGACAGCCTGGGCGGCACCCTGCATGCCCGCCAGATGGCCGATGGCACCGTCGTGTTCATGGCCACCGGCCTCAAACCTCAGGGCTGATCCCGCCCGGTCAGGCTTTGTTAACCCGCTTCAGGCAGGCATGTGGCCGGTTAGCCGCATTCCCGCCCATCCGGAGCCCCGCCGCCCATGCGCACCTGCCTCATCGTCGACGATTCCCGCGTTGTCCGCAAAGTGGCCTCCCGTATCGTCCGGGATCTCGGTTTCTCGGTCACCGAGGCCGGGGATGGCGCTGAAGCGCTGAAAATGTGCCGGGAATCCATGCCCGATGCCATCCTGCTGGACTGGAACATGCCCACCATGAATGGCATCGACTTCCTGCGCGCCCTGCGCCGGGAAGAGGGCGGCAAGGTGCCGCGGATTGTGTTCTGTTCGATTGAAAATGATCCCGAACACATCAATGAAGCCCTGCGCTCCGGCGCGGATGAATTCATCATGAAGCCTTTTGATGCGGACATCCTGGAGAGCAAATTCGCTGAAGTTGGGCTGATCTGAAGCCTTTCTTAAGAAAAAGCGGCCTAACGGTAACCTTTGGGGCGCCCGCGCCTCGTGGCGGAGCAGGATATGCAGGAGACGGTGTTCAACGTGCTCGCAGACCTGGCCTTGAAGGCCACGGGTCAGGCGATCCCGCCGTCACGCGCCTATCTCATGGAAGCGCGCCTGGCCCCGCTTGCCCGCCGCGAAGGCTTCGGCACGCTGTCCGATCTCGTCCATTGCCTGGAATCGCGCCAGAATCCGGTGTTCCGCAACGAAGTCGCCTCGGCCCTGCTGACGCATGACACCTGGTTTTTCCGGGAACGATCCGTCTTCGATACGGTGATCAACACCATCCTGCCTGAGCGTCTGGATGCCACCCAGTCCGGTCGCCTGCGCGTCTGGTGCGCGGGCGGCAGCTCAGGCCAGGAGGCCTACTCCCTCGCCATGCTGCTGGAGGATGAGCCCGGCGCCAGCCTGCGCAGCGCCAAGATAGAGATCCTCTCGACCGATTACTGCAAATACTCGACCGAAAAGGCTCGCCTCGGCGTCTATAACCACTATGAAGCCCAGCGCGGCCTCTCGATCTTCCGGCTGATGAAACACTTCACCCGGATGGACAGTGGCGACTGGCAGGCAAACGAGACGATCCGTTCCCGTGTCAGCTTCCGCCAGCACAACCTCATGGAAACCGCCTCGGGCCTCGGCAAGTTCGACCTGATCTTCTGCCGCCACGTCCTCTCGGGCATGTCCAAGGCTGCGCGGATGCGCGTCGCCGAAGTCCTGGTGGCCCAGATGGCGCCCGGCGCCGTCATCATCCTCGGGGAAGGGGAAACCTTCCAGGGCCTCACCGAAAGCCTCGAACCCGCCCGCGACATCCGCCAGGGCTGGGTGGCGGCAGGGACGGCGAACCGGGCAGCGGCCTGAGCCCGCGCCCTGGCAACTGCCTGCCTCCCAAATCGCAGCGCGCATTGTTGCAATGCAGCGCAAGTCCGTTATCCCGCCCCTGAAGAGACAGCGACGAGCGGGGCAGGCCCATGACCAAATCGGCTTTCTCGGCATTTGCCGAGCGGATATCCATGTCGAAATGGGCGGGCAGCGATTTTGCGCCCCGGTCTCCTGCGCAGTTTAAGACCGAAATACTGGCTGGCCTCACGGTTGCCCTCGCGCTTGTACCCGAGGCGGTTGCCTTTGCCTTCGTGGCGGGGATGACGCCGCTCTCCGGCCTTTATGCCGCCTTCATCGTCTGCCTGATCACGGCCCTGTTCGGGGGGCGCCCGGGCATGATTTCCGGCGCCACCGGCGCGCTGGCCGTCGTTGCGGTCGGCCTGGTGCATGATCCGCGCGTGGGCGATATGGGCCCGCAATATCTGTTTGCCGCCGTCGTGCTGATGGGGCTGATGCAGCTGGTGGCCGGGGTCTTCCGGCTCGGCAAGTTCATCCGCCTGGTGCCAACGCCGGTGATGCTGGGCTTCGTCAACGGCCTCGCCGTTGTCATTTTCCTCGCCCAGCTCGGCCAGTTTCAGGTTCCCGGCTCGGCTCAGCCCAGCGGCCACGGCTTTGCCAATGGGGAATGGCTGCAAGGCACCCAGCTTTATCTCATGCTGGGGCTGACGGCCCTGACCATGCTGATCATCTGGCGCCTCCCCAAGCTGACAAAGGCAATCCCGGCGCCGCTGGCAGGTATTGGCGTGGTGGCGGCCATCGTCATCGGGTTTGGCCTGGACGTGCCAAACGTGGGCGACATGGCCTCGGTCAAGGGCGGGCTGCCCCAGTTTGCCGTGCCGATGGTGCCGCTCAATCTGGAAACGCTGCGCATCATCTTTCCCTATGCCTTCATCATGGCCTCGGTCGGCCTGATCGAAAGCCTGCTGACGCTGAACCTTGTGGGCGAGATCACCGGCCGCAAAGGCGGCGCCTCGCAGGAGTGCCTGGCGCAGGGCGGGGCGAATGTGGTCACCGGCTTCTTCGGCGGCATGGGGGGCTGCGCCATGATCGGCCAGTCCATGATCAATGTGAAATCGGGCGGGCGCACCCGTGTCTCCGGCATTACCGCCGCGCTGTTCCTGATCGTGTTCATTCTGGTCGGGTCGGGGCTCATCGAGATGATCCCGCTGGCGGCCCTCGCCGGCGTCATGTTCATGGTCGTCATCGGCACCTTCGCCTGGCAAAGTCTGCGCATCATGCGCCGCATCCCGAAAATGGATGCCTTCGTCATCATCCTCGTCACGGTCGCAACGGTTGCCTATGACCTCGCCACCGCCGTCCTCATCGGCGTCATCGTTTCCGCGCTCGCCTATGCCTGGAACAATGCCCGGCGCATCCGCGTCATCGAACGCGACAGCATTCGCGAGCCCGGCGCCCATGTCTACGAGATCGAAGGCCCGCTCTTTTTCGGCTCCACAGATGGCTTCGCAGACCTGTTTCACCCGGAGACAGACCCGGATGTCGTGATCGTGGACTTCCGCCGCTCCCGCGTCGTTGACCAGTCTGCGCTTCAGGCCATCGAAGACCTCGCCGCCCGCTATGAGGCCCATGGCAAGACGCTGCGCCTGCGCCACCTCTCGCCCGACTGCCACAGCCTGCTGAAGAAAGCCGGCCAGTTGGTGGTCGAGCAGGATGATGATCCCGATTACGGTCTCGCGGTGGATTACGGCATCCGGACGGGCGTTTTCGGCGGCGCGCACTGACGCCTCTCGCATTTCCGCGCCGGAACCGTTATATCCCCCGCCAACCAACCAGCTGCTCCGGGCCTTGACCCCGGTGGGAGTGAGAGATGACGACCGATACCGCTGCGTGGCCCGCTGGCCGCGTCAATTCGCTTGGCTTTACTAAGCCCCCCCGTGAAACCCGCGTTGTGGCAGCCATGTCTGGCGGCGTCGACAGCTCCGTTGTCGCCGCGATGCTGAAAGCCGAAGGCTATGACGTGATCGGCATCACGCTGCAGCTTTACGATCATGGCGCCGCCATCGAGAAGAAGGGCGCCTGCTGCGCGGGCCAGGACATTCACGACGCGCGCAATGTGTCGGACGCCATCGGCATTCCCCATTATGTGCTCGATTACGAATCCCGCTTCCGCGAGCAGGTGATGGAGGATTTTGCCGACACTTACCTCTCCGGCTCCACGCCCATCCCCTGCATCCGCTGCAATCAGACGGTCAAGTTCGCTGACCTCCTCGCCACCGCGAAGGAACTCGGCGCCGATTGCCTCGCCACCGGCCATTATATCCGCCGCACGGATGGCCCCGATGGGCCGGAGCTTCACCGCGCCCATGATGCCAGCCGCGACCAGTCCTACTTCCTGTTCGCCACCACGCGCGAACAGCTCGATTTCCTGCGCTTTCCGCTGGGCGGTCTTCCGAAGACGGAGGTTCGCGACCTCGCCGAGAAATTCGGCCTGCAGGTCGCCGCCAAGCCCGACAGCCAGGACATCTGCTTCGTGCCGGATGGTTCCTACGCGAAAGTCGTCGAGAAGCTGCGCCCCGGTTCGGGCCGCGGCGGCGAGATCGTGCATCTGGATGGCCGCATCCTCGGCAATCATGACGGCGTCATCCACTACACCATCGGCCAGCGCCGGGGCCTTGGCGTTGCCACCGGCGATCCGCTGTTCGTGGTGAAGATCGACGCGCCGAACCGCCGGGTCATCGTTGGCCCGCGCGAAGCGCTGATGACGCGCGGCCTGCTGCTGGAAGAACTCAACTGGCTGGGGCAGGGCAGCCTGGAAGAAGCCGCCACCAACGGCGCGCGCGTGCTGATCCGTGTGCGGTCCACCCGTCCGCCCGTGCCCGGCTGGCTCGGCTATGAAGACGGCGCCCCGGCGGTGTTTTTCGATGCGCCTGAAGAAGGCGTCGCGCGCGGCCAGGCGGCTGTGCTCTATGATCCAGATGGCGGCACCCGCATCCTCGGCGGCGGCTTCATCGCCCGGCCCCTGCCGGCCGATGAACGCGTGGCGGCGGCCTGATGCCGGCTATCGTTGTTCTCAACGGCACCAGCAGCGCGGGCAAGTCGTCGCTTGCCCGCGCTTTGCAGCAGGCTGCCGCAAGGAATTTGCTGCATGTGCAGATGGACGCTTTCCTTGGCATGCAGCCGCCCCGGCTGAATAATCATCCGGATGCGTTTGTGTTCCGGCCTGTCGAGGGCGCTGATCCGCCGGAGATCGCCATTGAAACAGGGGCTTTCTGCCAGCAATTGCTCGACGGTATGCGCCGGTCAGTCAAAGCCCTTGCCGATGCAGGGCTGGATCTCGTCGTGGACGATGTCTGGCTCCAGGGGAATGAGCAGCAGGCGTACGAAGCGCTCCTCCGTGAGCATACGGTTCATTTTGTCGGTGTGTACGCCTCTCTTGAAGCCTGTGAGGCAAGGGAGCGGGCGCGGGGAGACCGGGACCTGGGCCAGGCGCGCTGGCAGCACGCCAGAGTGCATGTAAATGCACGATATGATCTTGAGGTCGATACCACTGAAGCCACGCCCGAAAAGGCCGCAGAGATCATTGCAAAAAGGTTTGAGCTCTAGGTTCCAGCGGCTCAGCCCAGCCAGTCCGGCGCCTTCACGCTCCCTGAAAAGCTCGGCGGCGGGTAGCGCTCCAGCAGCTTCTCCACGATGAGATCGGCCACGCGGTCTGCCTCCCGCAGCGGTTCATACGACCACTGATCAAGCTGGCCGCCAAACCAGCGGGCAACCCCGCGCTGGATCAGGCTGTCATGCAACCGATCGAACTTGTCAGCGCGCCCTTCCAGCCGCGCGATATGCACCGGCAGGCCATGCCAGGCGGCCTCCGACAGCATATTCGAGCTGTCCTCGGTCACGATGGCCGCATTGGAGAAGAGCAGCCAGGCCAGATAGGGGTTGGGCCCGTCCTGCGGCCCGGCCCAGAAAGCGGCGCCGATATCGCCCGCCATCTGGCGGAAGCGCGCGGCAACCGGCACCGGCGTGCGCCGCGAACTCGTCAGCCGCAGGCGCCAGCCATCGGCCGCCAGCGCGCGCATCTGCCCTTCCAGCCGGTCAGCGGCGGCGTTGGTGAAGGTGTGCACCCGCGAATCCCCGCCCAGGATCACAATCGCAGACCGGCGCGTTTCATCGGCAAGGTCGGCAAAGGCCTGCGCCGCTTCTTCCAGCGCCTCGGGCGAGAAATAGGCCGGCGAGCCCACCGTGCGCACCACATTCGGCCCGCTCACCGCGTCATGCTCAGGCACCACCAGCAGGTCGAAGTTCGACGGGTCCACATAAGGGTCCAGGATCTGTACCGTGAAGGTTTTCCCGCCCGACGCCGCGCGCGCATATTTCGTCATCGGCGCCGAGCGCCGCCCGGCGGCAATCCATACTGTCGGCCAGGGCGGCGTCAGCAGCGCGCGCTGCTCCTTCGGCAAGGCGTGCAGGGGGGAGGGCCACCGGTCCGCCGGCAGCCAGCGCCAGGGCGCGCGGGGGGTAAGCACCAGCGGTTCCTGCCGGTGAGCCTCTCCGGCGATGTGCGCAATCTTCATCCAGCGGCTGGTCGCGCCCAGCGCCGCCGTCAGCGCGCGCACCTGCGCGGCATTGCCGGCGCGGCCATCAGAGACCGCCCAGATCGATGGGCCGAGGGAGGCCATGCTGGCCGGTCCTTTGTCTGCAGTTGGGCTTACTTGTAGACGACCTTGATCACTTCATAGGCCCGGGCGCCAGCGGGCGCGGCCACTTCGGCCTCGTCGCCTTCTTCCTTGCCGATCAGGGCGCGGGCGATGGGGGAGGTCACAGAGATCTTGCCCTGTTTCACATCCGCCTCGTCTTCGCCGACGATCTTGTAGGTCTGCTCTTCCTCGGTATCGACGTCTGCAATCGTCACCGTGGCGCCAAAGCGCACCTTGCCGCCGCTGAGCTTGCTCACATCGATCACATCGGCGCGGGCCAGCTTGTCGTCGAGCTCGCTGATGCGGCCTTCGATGAAGCTCTGCTTCTCCTTGGCGGCATGATATTCAGCGTTCTCCGACAGGTCGCCATGCGAGCGGGCTTCGGAAATGGCCGCAATAATGCTCGGGCGCTCAACGGATTTGAGCACCTTCAGTTCGGCCTGAAGCGCGGCATGGCCTTCAGCGGTCATCGGAATGCGTTCCATCGAGAGTATCCCTCATTCTTAGCGGCAAAAAACGTTGTCGCAAAAATCAAGGGCGTCAAGTGGGAGCCATTCAGGCGCTTTGCAAGGCGCGTACGGAGATTTCCTGTGATTTCATGCTGGCAATGGCTTTGACCGCTGCGAGAGACGCTGCGAGCGTTGTAAAATAAGGAATTTTTCTAGCCACCGCCGTCCGGCGAATGGACGCAGAGTCCGACAGCGAGGCGGCCCCTTCGGTGGTGTTGAACACCAGCTGCACGTCTCCGTTGATCATCGCGTCCACGATATGGGGCTGGCCTTCCAGCACCTTGTTGACCCGTTTGACCGGAATGCCCTTTGATTCGAGATGGTCGGCCGTGCCGCTGGTCGCCAGGATGGTGAAGCCAAGCTGGGCGAGGCTCCGGGCGGCTTCTTCGGCGCCCTTCTTGTCGCTGTCGCGCACGGAGATGAACACGGTGCCTTCTTCGGGCAGGCGCACGCCGCCGCCCAACTGGCTCTTGAGGAAGGCCATGCCGAAATCATCATCCCAGCCCATCACTTCCCCGGTCGAGCGCATTTCCGGGCCAAGCTGCGGGTCAACGCCGGGGAAGCGGGCAAACGGGAACACCGCTTCCTTGATCGCGATCCGGCGCGGGCGGGCGTTGGAAAGGTCAAAGCTGGAAAGCGCTTCGCCCGCCATCACCTTGGCCGCAATGCCGGCAATCGGCGCGCCGACGGCCTTGGCCACGAAGGGCACGGTGCGGCTGGCGCGCGGGTTGGCTTCCAGCACATAGATCTCGTTATCCTTGACCGCGAACTGGATGTTGATCAGCCCCCGGACGTTGAGCGCCATGGCAAGCTGAGCGGCCTGCTCGGCCAGGCGTTTCTGCAGGTCAGCCGAAAGCGTGAAGGGCGGCAGGGCGCAGGCAGAGTCGCCCGAATGCACGCCCGCTTCCTCAATATGCTCCATGATGCCGGCCACATGCACGGTCACGCCGTCACAGATCGCGTCCACATCCACTTCGATGGCATCGGCCAGATAGCGGTCGATGAAGAGGGAAGCGTCGCCTGAAACCTTCAGGGCCTCGGCGGCAAACTTGCGCAGGTCTTCATCATTGCGGGCAATTTCCATCGCCCGGCCGCCCAGCACGAAGGAAGGCCGCAGCATCACCGGATAGCCAATCTCGTTGGCCTTCACCTCGGCCTCTTCCACGCTGCGCGCGGTGCGGGAAGGCGCCTGCTGGATGTTCAGCTTGTCGAGCAGGGCCGCAAACTGTTCGCGGTCCTCGGCGAGATCGATGGACTCCGGGCTGGTGCCCAGGATCGGTACCTGCTCATGGAAGAGGGGGCCTGCCAGTTTCAGCGGCGTCTGCCCGCCGAACTGCACGATCACGCCGGCGAGTTCACCGGCGGACTGTTCCACATGGATGATCTCCAGCACATGCTCGATGGTCAGCGGTTCGAAATAGAGGCGGTCGGATGTATCATAGTCCGTAGACACCGTTTCCGGGTTGCAGTTGACCATGATGGACTCGATGCCAAGGTCTTCCATGGCGAAGGCCGCATGGCAGCAGCAATAGTCGAACTCGATGCCCTGGCCGATGCGGTTGGGCCCGCCGCCCAGGATGATCGCTTTCTTGCGCGAAGAGGGCCCGGCTTCACATTCTGCGGCTGCCTGGCCGAATGGGGCGTGCTCATAGGTGGAGTAGAGATAAGGCGTCTTGGCTGCAAACTCTGCCGCGCACGTATCAATCCGCTTATAGACAGGGCGCACGCCAAGGCCGTGGCGATGGGCGCGCACGCCGTCTTCGGTATTGCCGGTCAGCTCCGCCAGGCGCTTGTCGGAGAAGCCCATGGCCTTGATCTCGGTCATGCTGGCAACATTGCCCGGCAGGCCGTTGGCCACGATCAGGGCTTCGGTCTTCACGATCTCTTCGATCTGGCGCAGGAACCAGGGGTCAAACGAGGTGACGGCCTGCACGTCTTCCACGCTCAGCCCCATGCGGAAGGCCTGCGCAATCACGCGCAGCCGGTCGGGAGACTGGATGCCGAGCGCCTGGCGCAGCGCGCTCTCGGTTTCGAAGGGCAGTTCATTGAGGCCCGAAAGCCCCGTCTCCAGCGAGCAGAGCGCCTTCTGCAGGCTCTCCTGGAAGCTGCGGCCGATGGCCATTGCTTCGCCCACGGATTTCATCGCCGTGGTCAGCACAGGCTCGGCGCCCTTGTATTTCTCAAACGCAAAGCGCGGGATCTTGGTGACGACATAATCAATCGTCGGCTCGAACGAGGCGGGCGTCACGCCCGTGATGTCATTGTCCAGCTCGTCCAGCGTGTAGCCAACGGCAAGCTTGGCGGCGACCTTGGCAATCGGGAAGCCGGTCGCCTTGGAGGCAAGCGCCGAGGAGCGCGACACGCGCGGGTTCATCTCGATCACGACGAGGCGCCCATCCTTGGGGTTCACCGCAAACTGCACGTTGGAGCCACCGGTCTCCACGCCAATCTCGCGCAGCACCGCGATCGAGGCGTTGCGCATCACCTGATATTCCTTGTCCGTCAGCGTCAGGGCAGGGGCCACGGTAATGGAGTCGCCCGTGTGCACGCCCATCGGGTCGATATTCTCGATCGAGCAGATGATGATGCAATTGTCCGCCGTATCGCGGACCACTTCCATTTCATACTCTTTCCAGCCGAGCAGGCTCTCGTCGATCAGGATCTGGGCGTTGGGCGAGGCGGCCAGGCCCGAGCGGCAGATCTCTTCATACTCTTCCACATTGTAGGCGATGCCCCCGCCGGTGCCGCCCAGGGTGAAGGCCGGGCGGATGATCGCGGGCAGGCCGACCGTTTCCAGCGCGTCCATCGCCTGTTTCAGGCCTGTCAGGCGGTCATAGCGCTTGGGCTTGCCCGGTTCGGCGGGCAGCTCTGGCGAGGCGATGATCGCTGCGCGCGGGTTTTCCAGGCCCAGCCGGTCCATCGCCTCGCGGAACAGCTTGCGGTCTTCGGCCATCTCGATGGCCTCGGCCTTCGCGCCGATCAGTTCGACGCCGTATTTCTCGAGGATGCCGGCATAATGCAGGTCCAGCGCGCAGTTCAGCGCCGTTTGTCCGCCCATCGTCGGTAGCAGCGCGTCCGGGCGCTCGGCCTCAATGATCTTTTCGACCACTTCGGGCAGGATCGGCTCGATATAGGTTGCGTCCGCCAGCTCCGGATCGGTCATAATCGTGGCGGGGTTGGAGTTCACCAGGATCACCCGGTAGCCCTCTGCTTTCAGGGCTTTGACGGCCTGAACGCCGGAATAATCGAACTCGCAGGCCTGGCCGATAATGATCGGGCCGGCGCCGATAACGAGGATCGAGGAGATATCTGTGCGCTTGGGCATGGGTCGTGGTCTCCTCACAGGCGGTCAAACGGCTGCCCGATAGCAGGGAGTCGGGCGCGGGGGCAAGGCGCAAGGTGCGCTCAATACCCCTCTTCGGGGGGAAGCGCTGCGTCTGGCGCGGTGCTACGGGCTGAAGCGGAGGAAATCCAGATGAATCACGCGCGTTTCGTTCCGCTTCTGCCCGGTCTTATCGCCGCACGGGCCCGGAAGGGGAACGCAGGCCGCCGATCAGGTGACATCTGCCAACTGCTTCAGGAGGGAAGACCCATGAAAACCACGTTCGCCGCCGCCGCCCTGGCCCTGCTTCTGGCCGCCTGTGACAATGCCCCGGCGCCCGCGCCCGCCGCAGACGCCCCGGCCAGCACGGTGGACGCCGTCAGGCAAGCCCCGGCCGAGGTTACGACCAACCTCTTCATCCTCTACACGCTGAAAGAGGGCGTCAGCCCCGAGCAGTTCGAGGAATGGGTGCGCGTCACTGACCAGCCGGCCATGCGCAGCCTTGCCCGCGTCCAGTCCTTCCGCACCTACCGGGCCGAGCGCCTGCTCGTCGGCGAGGGCGCCCCCGGCATCGCCTATATCGAAGCCTTCGCCATCCCGGACCTTGATGGCTTCACCCATGAGGACATGGCCGGTGAGACCGTCCAGGCCGTGATGGGCGAATTCATGGGCTTTGTTGAGGCGCCCCAATTCATCATCGTGTCGGAAGTGGAATGATCGGGGCGGTCGCATACCGCCTCGCGGCTCTGTGCCTGCTGGCCGCGCCTCTGATGGGCGGCGCGGCCCAGGCCGAAGCAGACCCCTGCGAGACGGTGCATCTGCCCAAGGCGCTGGAAGCCAGCCTGAGGCAGACCAATACCGCCGAGCAGTTTCAGCAGGCATTGACGGAAATTGACGGGCAGGTCTCCCGCTGCCCGGACCATCCCTGGCTGAACATGATGGGCGCGCTGATGGATATGCGCGCCTATGATGTTCTGGTGCGGGGCAACAACAACCAGGTCAACCAGTCAGCGGTGGACTACCTGATCCGCGCCTATGGCCGGTCCAGCAAATACATCGCCGTGCCGTCTGAAGACCGGCAAGACCGTTTCGGGGTCCAGGCCGGCGCGCAGAGGGGAAACCTCACCTACAGCGCTGCGGCCGATAACCGGAAAGCCATCATCACGGCGCTCATGCAGATTGCAAAGCTGGGCACGGTGCATCCCTATCTCGCGGCCGAAGCGCCCCCGGCCTGCAATGGCTGGATCGCCTCGGACTCCCAGACCGTCGCCTATGCCATGAAGACAGAGGCAGACCTGATTTTCCGGCCTTTCCTGGAGGCCGCAGCAAAGTCGTGCAGCACGGATCAGACCCGTAAAAACGACACCCCGGCCGGCGCTCTGGCTTATTCCTACACCAATCTTGTGCGGACAGGGGCGATCACCGATCCGGCGCAGGTCAGGGATTTGCTGCTTGCCGCGCGTGCGGCTCGCCACACCTATTTCGAGATGAATCACGGCCAGTTCGGCATCCTGTTGTCGAAGATCACCTCTGGCGAACTCGATAGCCAGTTGCGCAAGCATGGGGTTGATCCGCAGGCAGGTCTCCTGCCTCGGGATCAGTGGTTCGCGGGTAAGCGCATGAGCGGCGATGAGGTGAACTTCACCCTCGCCTGGACCCTCAGCGATACATGGGCCGGTCTTGCTGCCGAGATGGCGGCAGGCACAAAAACACTCGCGGAGGCTGGCACGGCCTATACGAATTTCGTTTCCGGCATCGTGGCCGAAGGCCGCGCCGCCGGGCTGGAGGCCGAGACGCGCGCCGCCATCCTCTTTGCCCTGACCAATGTGCAGGAAAGCCGGACACGCGCGCATACGATGGATGGCTACGACCTTCCGCCGCCCTGGCTGTTTGACATGCTGAAGAAGGTTTATGGGCCCCAGAAAGCGGAGGAGTAGGATGCAGCCTTGTTTCAGAATCGCCGGTCTCGCCTTCGCGGCAATGCTCGGCGCTGCCCCGGCGCTGGCTTCGCCTGCGCCTTGCGGCCCGGATCGCATTGTCAAGGCTGCCACGGCCTATAACGCGCTCGGCGAGTCGCCCGTCCAGGCGGCGCTTGCCGGCCGCACGCCGGTCACCGATGAAGTCTTTGCGGAGAAGCTCGCGGAGATACGTCTGGATGCCGGCCAATGCCCGCAGACAGGCTGGGTACGGATCATCGCTGCGGGCGCCGAGCTGAAATGGGTTGAACGGCTTGAAGCCGATACGCCTCCCGGCGAGGGCCGCAAGGCGGCGCATGCCCCGTATGTTACCCAGGCCATGGACCATATCCTCGCCGCCCAGCAGGATACACCGAAATACCTTAGAACTGCGCAGTTCAATCTGCGCTATGAAGACTGGTACGGGATCGTCAAAGAGGCCGTCAAATCCATGACCAGCTATGCGGAAGCAGGCCATGACGTTCATCCGGTCCTGACGGAGACGCACCCGCCGCTCACGTGTAACGAGGTCACAATGGCGATGGCGACCGCCGCAGCGGCCTATGAGACGATTGGCCGGCCAGCTTCGCTGAAGCTGCTGGACCGACTGGCGGATGCCTGCCGCGGCTCGCAGGACAGGGCGCACTGGAGCCCCCTGGTCCAGCGCGCCAAGGCGATCACGCAGCAGGTTCAAGACAAGAAAATAGCCGGGAAGGTCGATGTCCATATCTACCTGCGCGGAGCGCTGCGCGATGTCTCGCAATATCTGGAAGGCAAATCGGCGCCCTTCGGTCTCTGGCAGACGCGGGATCAGGCGCTGCTCGACAAATTGCTGGACGAGCATGGCGTCAGCCGCGTCCTGTATGACCCGGACAGTCTGAAGCATGTTGCGAGGGAAGACTGGTTTGCGCCGGGCGTGATCGGCACCGAGTCGGCCAAGATTTCGGTTGCCCTGGAAATCAGCCGCAACTGGACCCCGAAGGCGGCCGGCATTGGCGCGCCGACCGTCGAGGAAACCGGGCCTGCCCGGTCCGCCTTCCTGCGCGCAGTCAGCGAGATGTCGGCCGAGGCAGATGCCGCCGGACAGGGGATCGCCGGACGCTTGATGATCAATGAGGCACTGGACCTTTTCCAGTCGGGGGATATCCGCACGCCGGAAACAGCCGACCTGCCCGGTATGCCGGGCTGGCTGCATGACGTGCTGCGTAACACCAATCTCCGCAAGATTGCGGAGTTGGAGGGGGAAACGCCCTAGCCCGTCAACGGGCCTGGCCGGACTGCTCCATCCAGCGCCGGAACGGGCTCGGCCCTTTCATCGGCTCCTGCCGGTGAGGGGCGTCTTCATCTTTTGTCTGTGGACCGATCATGCCGGAAGCCCCGCCCCCGGATGAGGGGGCAGGGCTGTCGGCGCGCTCAGGTTCGCCGGAAGTGCGCCGCATGGGGCTTACCAGCGGCGGGCATCGTCGGGATATCGGTCGCGCGCGTCGACAACGCCGTCGCCATCGCTATCGTAATTGTACGGATCATAATTGGCGGGGCGGTTGCCCGTGCCGCAATCCCCGGCCTGGCTGCAGCCGCGGGCTGCGCCGGCAACGCCGCCGACTGCTGCGCCAATGGCGGCGCCGCGTGTGGCATTGCCATCGCCCACATTGTTGCCGATAGCAGCGCCGGCGGCTGCGCCAAGGGCGGCGCCTGCAGCTGCGTTGCGTTCTGCCGTGCCTGAAGAGGTGCACGCGGCCATGGCCAGCGCACTGGCGCCGATCGCAGCAAGTTTCACGTATCCGATCATGGGTCGTTCCTTTCCTGTTAGTGGAATGGAAACGCCGGCTTTCCGCATCGGTTCCTTAAATTACATGGAGTTCAGGTATAGCGCTTGGACAGGCGCTGCAGCATTTCATCGGCGTCGCCGCGCTCTGCGCCGTTATAGCCGGTCACCGCATCGGCCACGAAGGGGTTGTCCTGGCGTTCCTGGCCAAAGGTCGACATTGGCCCATGGCCGGGCACAAACCGCATCTGATCGCCCAGCGGCCACAGCTTGCCTGTGATGGAATCGATCAGCTGCTGATGGTTCCCACGCGGAAAATCCGTGCGCCCCACTGAGCCGCGGAACAGCACATCGCCGACGAATGCCAACGCCCCGTCCTGATGATAGATCACCACATGGCCCGGCGTATGGCCGGGGCAGTGGGCTACGCCGAATGTGTTGCCGGCCAGGTCGAGTTCGTCGCCATCGTCCAGATAGCGGTCAGGCTGCACATTCTTCCCGTCGCGGATGCCATAGCGCGCGCCGCTGGCTTCCACCTCGTCCAGCAGCCACTGGTCGTCCTTGTGCGGCCCGATGATGGGGCAGCCGGTGCGTTCTTTCACGTCCATTGCCGCGCCCACATGATCAAGGTGCCCATGGGTCAGCCACACGCCGACAATCTTGACGCCGAAATGGTCGGCCGCCTGCATCAGCTTGTCCAACTCGCCGCCGGGGTCGACAAAAACGCCTTCCTTGGTCTCGGTCGACCAGATCATCGACGTGTTCTGCTGCAGCGGCGTCACCGGAATGATCCGGATCTCGAGTTTCGGGGCAGGGGCTTGTTCGGTCATGGGGGCAAACATAGCGATCCCGGCCCGCTTCGCAATGCGGCGCTTCCTGTCTTTTCGCCTGCCAGACGCTGGGTTAACTATTGCAGCGACATATCTTCAGGAGCGCCCGGCGATGCAGCAGTCCAGACAGCCCATACGGGCCAACGGCCTTGGAGACATCGGAGGGCGCGGCGGGATCATCCTAATCGCCCTCATCGGCCTCTTCATCTACTGGCAGTCAAACCAGAAAGAGGTGCCCTTCGCGCCCGGCAAGAAACAGTTCAACACCCTGTCGGTGGCTGACGAGATCAAGCTCGGCCAGCAATCCTATCTGCAGATCCTCCAGCAGGAACACAGCCAGGGCAACACCGTGCTCTGCGCCGATGAGGCCAGCTGCCGGGGCGATGCGCGCCGGCTGACGGAAACGGTTCGCGAAATCGGCGCCCGGCTGGAGCGCGCCGCGCTGGAACTGGAAAACGACTATCGCACGCAGGGCTACCGTATGCCCGGCGTCGTCGAACAGTTCGACTGGACCTATTATGTCGTGGACTCGCCCACCCCCAACGCCTTCTGCCTGCCGGGTGGCTATGTGGCGGTCTATACCGGCATTCTCGACATCACCGGCAATTATGATGGCCGCGTCACGCTGGAGGATGTCGCCGATGTCAACAAGCTCGCCGTCGTCATGGGGCATGAGATCGGCCATGCCCTGGCCCATCACGGCGCCGCGCGGATGAGCACCCAGCAGATGCTGCAGATCGGCCAGGTCGCCCTCGCGGTCGGGGTAGGGGATATGGAGGCGGGCCAGCGTCAAGCGGTCCTGCAGGCTTTCGGGGTGGCTGCCCAGGGCGGCTTCCTTGCCTTCTCGCGCGAACACGAGACCCAGGCTGACAAGATCGGCCTCGATCTGCTCGTGCGCGCCTGTTACGATCCCCGCGAAGCCCCGGAACTGTGGGAGCGGATGGGCGAGATCGGCGGCGGCCAGCGCCCGCCCGAATGGATGAGCACCCACCCGGCCTCCGCCACCCGGGCCGAAAACTTCCGCAAATGGATGCCCGAAGCCATCGCCGAATATGAGCGCCGCTGCGGAAAGCTGAACTGAAAACGGCCCCCGCCGCAAAGCGAGGGCCGCCAAGGGCCATTCCCCATCGTGGAAGCGCGCCGCCTTGTGAGCTTTGCCCTTCCGCCCTTAAAATATGAGTAATAGTGCCAGTCTGAACGTTTGATAACAATCTGCGCACGGCGCGTTCAGAAAACTTTCCCGCCCGCCCGGGGCTCGTCATGCCCGCCAGGCCGCTGGTTCAGCGCAAAAAAAAAGCCGCGAAGGCTCCTCCTCCCGAAGCGCTTCGCGGCTGTGCAATGCAGTCCGTGCCGTTCACCGGCGTCACCCAGCCTGCAGTGTATCAAGTGAGCAGCGTGGGCCCCGTAAGACCCGCAACCAAAAAAGGTTACCCTTTTTACATACCACTGGTATGGTGAGACGCAAGAGGTGTGGGGATGCCGAAACGCACAAAAGAACAGGCGGCCGAAACGCGTGAAGCCTTGCTGCGCGCGGCCAGGGAATTATTTACAAATCAAGGCTTTGCGGCGACCAGTATCGCCGCCATCGTCGCGGCTGCAGGCACGACCAAGGGCGCGCTGTTTCACTATTTTAGCAGTAAGGAAGACATTTTCCTCGAGGTCTGGACCGCGCTGCAGCTGGAAATGGACGCCGCCGCGCGTGACGCCGCCGCGGCCGCCCGCTCGAAAACAGACCCCTACGCGGCCTTTCTGGCGGGGTGCCGGGTCTATCTCGACTGGGCCATGCGGCCCGATTACCAGTCGATCGTCCTGATCGACGGCCCCTCGGTCCTCGGCATGGCCCGCTGGCATGAGCTCGATTTCCAGCTCGGCATGAACAACATGACGCGCGGCGCCGCCTATCTCGCCAGCCAGGGCCTCGTCCCGGAAGACCGCATCCGCCCGGCTGCTGTCCTGCTCCAGTCGGCCCTCAATGGCGCGGGCTTTGCCCTTGCCTCCAGCTACCGGGATGTCACCCGCGAAGAACTCTTCGCCGGCTTCGAAGCGATCGTGCGCGGCCTGAAGCATTCTGCATAATCCTCGCGCGCAGATGCCAGCGGGCGGGGTTTATTATGCGGCGGAAAGCCGATACGGGTCAGCGCGAAAGAAAAGGGAAGGCCCTCCTCATGTCGCATTTCTCGCCGCTCTCCACGCTCCCGCCCGACGCCCTCCTGGGCCTGATGACCGCCTACCGCGCCGATGAGCGCTCGGAGAAGTTCGATCTCGGCGTCGGCGTCTACAAGGACGAGCATGGCGAAACCCCGATCCTTTCCGCCGTGCGCAAGGCCGAGGCCAAGCTCCTCGCCGCCCAGACCACCAAGGTCTATGAGGGCCCGCGCGGTAACACCGATTTCTGCGCCCATATCGAGAAGTTCGTGTTCGGCGCCGATCATCCGGCGCTGAAGGAAAACCGCGTCCTGTCTTTCACCGCCCCCGGCGGCTGCGGCGCGCTGTTCCTCGGCGTCGGCCTGATGCGCCGCATGGGCACCCGCCGCGTCTGGGTGTCCAAGCCCACTTGGCCCAACCATCCCAACGTCGTCAAATCCCTCGGCCTTGAGGTCAAGGATTATGCCTATGCCCGCGACGGCGCCTTCTACAAGCTCGGCGCGCTGGCAGACCTCTCCACCGCCGAGCCCGGCGACGGCATTATCCTGCAGGGTCCCTGCCACAACCCCACCGGTATCGATCCGTCAACGGACGATTGGCGCGCGCTGGGCAGGCTCTGCCGCGAGAAGGGCGTCATCGCGCTTCTGGATGTCGCCTATCACGGCTTCGCCTCCGGCCTCGACAAGGACATGGACGGCGTGCGCGCCTTCATCGAGGAGGCCGGCGAAGCGCTTGTCTCCTATTCCTGCTCGAAGAATTTCGGCCTTTACCGGGAGCGGACCGGCTGCTTCCTCGCCATCGGCAAGGACGCCGAGGGCATCGCGGCGGCCACCACCCATGTTGCCGATATGGGCCGCGCCACCTGGTCCATGCCGCCCGCCCATGGCGCCGGCATCGTCGCCGCAGTGCTGGATGATCCGGATCTGCGCGCTGAATGGGAAGCCGAGCTGACGGCGATGCGCACCCGGATGATCTCCCTGCGCACGGCGCTCTCCGATGCCCTGGTCAGCCATACCGGCTCAAACCTGCTCGCCGCCCTCAAGACGCAGAACGGCATGTTCTCGCAGCTGCCGATCTCGGCAGAGGACACCGCCAAGGCGCGCGAAGCCGATGGCATCTACATGCCATCCTCCGGCCGCATCAACATCGCCGGTCTCCACGCCAGCGACATCCCCCGCCTCGCCGAAACCCTCGCGCGGTATCTCGTCTAGAAGCTTGGCGGTCCGCTTGCCATGAAGTCCCAACCCCTCTCCCTCTGGGAGAGCGGGCCCGCAACACCTACCCAACACACCCCGCCCCCTCCGCGCCCAAAATCCCCAATCCCCTCAACGTCTTAAAAATAAATCCTCCAAACCTTATCCACCCCCTCCCGCGCCGGGCGTATGCTCCGTCCCATGATGAGTATCGCCCGCCTCAGCAAGGAACCAGCGCTCGCGGAGTATTTCGCGCTCGTGCATCCGTTCTTCTGGTGGGTGTTCGTCTGGCAGATGCGGATCGCCGCAAAACACGTCCAGGCCGCCG
>Ga0067045_1002423_pt1 | contig 132702 bp, 79 predicted proteins | sample TerdegcTABiofilm_FD_59184 | JGI IMG/M metagenome (GOLD analysis project Ga0067045, IMG submission 59184) | Combined Assembly of (Gp0054472, Gp0054536) Wastewater bioreactor microbial communities from Singapore -Terephthalate degrading...
AGGTGTTAACCATTGCACAGCGGATTGCCGATTTCCCACGGCACCAATCCATTCATCCGGGTGGCGTCCTGATTGCGCCGGATAAAATTACTTATTATACCCCTCTGCAGGTGGCCGGCAAAGGAATCGTGGTCTCACAGTACGATATGTACTCCACCGAACCTTTAGGACTGGTGAAGATGGATTTATTAGGGGTGCGTTCCCTGAGCATTATCACCGATTGTTTAAAATTGATCAGAAAGTTACTCCTTCCCTCTGAAAATGCTGAAGAACCTGATGGCTTTCCTGAAGTGACAAGGGTTCAGGACTTCACTGGAGAAATTCCTTACCCAACATTTTCTCCATCCAATCAGGTTTTACATCGACAGCCACAGAGAAATATCTATCAATTTGATATCCAGAAAGGTAAAATTGTGGCCCGCGACCTTCAGCACTATCTTCGGGCTGGAAAATTCCTTTTTCTGGATAGTCAGAATAAACATCTTTCGCCGCTGGATTTGAGAATGATCCCGGAGAATGATCCCAATGTCATCGCGCTGTTGCGTGCCGGTTTAAGTTTGGGATGTTTTCAAACTGAGAGTCCCGCCATGCGAGGATTACTAAAAAAAATGCAAATCGAAGGAATGGATGATGTCATCACAGCCGTGGCTCTGATTCGACCAGGGGCAGCGAACAGTGGTATGAAAGATCAGTACATTCAACGCCGGGCGGGTATAGCGAAAGTAGATTATCTTCATCCCTTGCTAAAGAAGACACTGGCTGACACGTATGGAAATATCATCTATCAAGAGCAGGTGATGCAAGTAGCGGTGGAGGTCGCCGGTTTTAGTCTGTCGCAGGCTGACGTTTTCCGCAAAGCGATGACCAAATCGCGGGATCGAAAAACCCTGCTGAGTATGCAGAATGATTTTCTCAGAGGTGCGGAGCAGCGAGGTCTTACGAAAACGCAGGCTGAAGAGATCTGGAAATTCCTTGCTAATTTTGTAGGATATGGTTTCAATAAGGCGCACTCCGCCACTTACGGTGTCATTGCCTATCAAACCGCTTATTTAAAATATTATTTCCCGGTGCAGTATATGACCGCCGTGCTGAACAACCATGGGGGATTTTATTCCAAAGCTGTGTATATCGAAGAATGCCGTCGCATGGGGATTCACCTGCTTCCTCCTGATGTAAATTATTCCGAACGAGAATTTACCTGCCAGGGAAATTCCATTCGAGTCGGATTGGATATGGTCTTTGAGCTCACAGATAAAACCAAAGAAAAGATTATAAAGGAAAGAAAGCGCTCAGCTTTTACAAGTTATTATGATTTTGTCCAGAGAGTTCAACCGCGGGAGGGTGAAGTGAAAAACCTGATCAAATGTGGAGGACTTCGCTCGCTTGATCCGAATGAGCCTTATCTGCTCTTGAAAAATAAACTTTTCTTTGCGAATAAGCGAAATCGCAATCTTACCGAAGCGCTCTTACAGCACGTTCATCTTGTTCCGTATAATACCTATCAGCGATTGCTCAGCGAGATGGAAATTTTAGATTTTACCGTTACTGATCATCCGCTGGGATTATTTGAAGACCAAATTGATTGGAGTACAGTAACCGCTTCTCGTGAATTAGAATCGCGAAAAGGGACGTCCATCATTTTTGTAGGATGGTTGGTGACCAGTCGACGAGTGAAAACTCAAAATCAGGAATACATGAAATTCCTGACTCTTGAGGATCGATATGGATTATGTGAAGCGGTAATGTTCCCCAAAGTCTATAGTATCTATGGCCATTTAGTAAAAAGTTATGGACCCTACGTGATAAAAGGAAGCGTTCAATCGCGCCTGCCAGGAGAGGCTAATCTTTTAGTAGAAGAATTGCACGTGGTAGAATTGAACAAAAAAGAACTCGAGGCAAAATTACAGAAGGTCGATGTGGATAAAGATCCTGACCAATATGATGAATGGAACGTTAAGCAATGAAAAGAGAATTGAGTGAATGGAATTTTCGTGTTTTTATTTCTGAGAATAGATCAATCGCCCTAACCGACCATAACATTTTCGGAGGGATAGGTATAGTGATAGGTCTCTTTGGGACTGGTGATGGCCAGGGAAATCGTAAGAGCGCCTAATCGTCCAAAAAACATTAAAAGTATAATTACGAATTTACTTCCCCCTGAAAGGAAAGGCGTCACTCCTCTCGACAAGCCGACAGTTCCAAAAGCCGAGATGGTTTCAAACAACAGATCCAGAAAAGGAAAGTTCTCAAACAACGTTAAAAGTAGAGTACAGATAAAAACAAAAAAAATGGAAAAAATAAAGATGATGATGGCGCGGTTTAAAACCATAAATGGAATATCTTTTTTAAACAACTCCACTCGATTACGCCCTTTCACAATTGACCAAACACCTGTCAGCAAAATAGCCAGAGTGGTGGTTTTAATACCTCCACCCGTCGATCCGGGTGAGGCACCCACAAACATTAAAAACATGAACAATAAAGCAGTAGCTGGAGCTATTTTAGCAATGTCTACCGTGTTGAATCCGGCAGTTCTGGTGGTAACCGATTGAAAGAAAGCATTGAAGACTTTTTCTGCCCAGGACAAATTCAGTAATGTTTGATGGTTTTCCACTGCTAAAAAAAACACAGTTCCAATTAAAATTAACACTCCTGAAATACCAACGACCAAGCGTGTTTGAACCGAAAGAGCACGAGCCGATGTTTGTTTAGAGAAAAATCCTATACTTAACAGATTTAAAATAACCGGAAATCCCAATCCTCCAAGAATAATTAAGCAGGCCATGGTACTTACCACCAGATAGTTTTGTCGCAAGCTAATCAAACTATCTGGATAAATACTAAAGCCAGCATTACAGAAAGCTGAGATAGAGTGAAAAATTCCTGAATAAATCCGCTCCCCGATCGTCAATTCATTAGCACCAAGTCCAATAAAAATCAATACAGCTCCTATTCCTTCTATAATAAAAGTGAATATCACAGTTGAAACCAGCAGGCGACTTATCACATCCATGCTTTGTGTATTGAGCACATCGCGCATCAGGATTTTTTCCCTCAAACTGATATTTTGCCCTAATATCAATGCAAAAAAGGAGGCATAGGTCATTAATCCTAACCCTCCGATCTGAATCAGAATTAAAATGATGATTTGCCCGAAAGAACTAAATACGGTACCTGTATCTGCTATAGTTAAACCCGTCACGCAGGTTGCACTGGTCGAGGTAAAAATCGCATCCATCACAGATAATTTTTGACCTGGATTCACCGCTTTAGGAAAAATTAAAAAGATAGTGCCAATCAGAATAATTACCGCAAAACTCATCAGTAAAACCCGGGCAGGATAAAATCGGTGTGAAGCAATTTTCTGATTAACCTTGTATCCATAAGACAAAATGGAGAGGAAGATGGTGATTTGAAAAATGACTATATATAATTTCGAGATATTGAGCAGGCCTTTGCCTGTCAGAAGGTGCTTGAAAACTTGGGGATCCAATGAAAAAATGAAGATTAGCGTTTCCCCCAATAAAAGAAAGACTAATAGATAATTGAACCAGTGGCTTTTCAGATATTGAAAACGATCGTACACCAGAACCAGTTTAATAATTGAGTAGAGAATAAAATAAAATATGATGACGAAATTTAATAGTTTAAGAATGCGAATTTTATTATCTGAAAGATAAAAACCAAATTCAGCAAAAAAGGAGACAATGGCTAATAAAGCGACAATCGCCAATAAAAAATTGAGTATTTTAATTAAATGTGGAAATCGGTATTGTGGCATATAGTACTCAAAAAAGTCGGGAAATAATACACATTCTATCCATCAAAATCAAGGTATGACATAAAATATTTGTTCATGGAGCAAAATAAATGACTTTCATCTTCCTTTAGATGGGTGCAGGATAAAATTAGGTATTGACAAATTCATGGTTTTTGGTTTATTTTGCACCTATCAAATGGTGACACTATTATGGAAACAGCCCAATTTTATCGCCGTTTAGATGAGAAGCGCATTTTATGTTATCTTTGCCCGCGCTATTGTAAATTAAAACCAGGCCAGATTGGATTTTGCCAGGTACGTCAAAATATCGGTGGTGAATTAAAGAGTTTAGTATACGGGAAACCATATGCAGTTAATGTGGATCCCATAGAGAAAAAACCACTATTTCATTTTTTACCAGGATCTAAAATTTTGTCCTTAGGAACAGCCGGTTGCAATATGGCCTGTAAATATTGCCAGAATTGGAATTTATCTGATACAAAATTTGAGGAAGAACGAGCTATTCATCTTCCACCCGAACGGGTGGTTCAACTGGCGGTTCATTATAAGACGGAGAGCATTGCCTACACGTATAATGAACCCACTATCTTTGCCGAATATGTCATGGATACTGCTCGATTGAGTCAATCCATGAAATTAAAAAATGTAATGGTCACCAACGGTTATATTACTTTGGAAGCCATCGACCAAGTGTATCAACACATCGATGCGGCGAATGTTGATCTTAAAGCTTTTTCTGAAACGTTTTATTCCAAGTTGACCCTCTCCCATTTGCAACCGGTACTGGATTGTCTGAAACGACTCAAACAATTAAATAAGTGGATAGAAATCACCAATCTCGTCATCCCAACCTATAATGACCAGGAAAAGGATGTCACAGCATTATGTGAATGGATATTGCAAGAATTAGGGCCTTTCGTGCCTCTCCATTTCAGCGCTTTTCATCCCGAATTCAAACTCACCCATGTTCCTCCAACGACTCCAAGCACGCTGATCAAATTTAGACAATTAGCCATGAGGTTGGGAATAAAATATGTGTATGTGGGAAATATCAGTGATAGTGAGGGCAATAATACCTATTGTCATAACTGTTCCACTCTTCTGATTCGCCGCTCCTGGTATCACACCGAAAGTATCGGATTAGAACAAGCAAAATGTAAAAAGTGCGGTGCTGTAATTCCTGGAATTTTTAATTAAAATCCTAAAGTACCTTAGCATATTAATCTCTGCCAGATTGCCCGACTCTCCCTAAAAAATGACATAAACCATAAATGTCAGCCAGATTGTCAAGATAATTTCCCGTTTTTTAAATTTCTGTAAATACTTATTTATTAATAGTTTATTAAATAAGAAAAGCTTTGGCATTGATTTTGTATTTACTTATTCGAATAATGATAGCTTTAAATAAAAATGGAAAATATCAATAACTGTTTTGAAAAACTATTATCTCCATGGTTGATTAATTCATAAAACATCTATAAATATTTGAGGTGAGAAAGATGATCAAGATAGATAAAAGCAAGGAAATTATAAATATTCCTGAAAGTATTCCGATTATTCCGGTACGAAACACTGTCTTTTTCCCACATCAATTTATTCCTTTGGCCATAGGTCGGCCCAAATCGATTAAATTGATTGATGATGCTATAAAAGGTAACAATATTATTGGTGTTATCGCCCAGCGCGATGGTACTCTGGACGACCCTGCGCCGGTGGATATGTATCAGGTGGGTACAATCGCTCGTATTCTTAAAGTAATTGATCTACCAGATGGAAGTAAGAGCGCATTCATTCAGGGAATCAGCCGTTTCGAGGCTAAGAGCTATATTCAGACCACTCCCTATTTTGTGGCAACCAGAGAAATTAAGGAAGACATTCCTCCAAAAGATCCACTAAAGACCGAAGCTTTTGCCACCAATTTAAAAAACCTTTTCCAACAGGCCGCCGAATTGGCTCCCGAGATCACCACTGAGCACCAGGCTATGATCGCTAATGTGCAGGATCCGGGTATTGTGGCAGATGTGGTTATAGCTTTCTCCAATATTCCTATCCATGAAAAACAAGAGGTTCTGGAAATCTATGATATTGAAGAAAGACTGAAAAAAGCGACCTATATTTTTAATAAATATTTGCAAACTCTGGAATTAGGGAAAAAGATTCAAAATGAAGTTCAGGATGAAATTAGCAAAAGCCAGCGGGAAATGTATCTCCGCCAGCAGTTGAAAGCTATCCAGAAGGAACTGGGTGAATATGATGAAACCAGTGACCTGGGAGACCTGAAAAAGAAATTAGAGCAGGCAGATCTGCCCGAAGAGGTTCAAAAAGTTGCAGAAAAAGAATTGGATCGCCTGAGCCGCATGCACCCTGCTTCGGCTGAGTATACTGTTTCCCGAAGCTATTTAGACTGGCTCATTGAGCTTCCCTGGAACAAAACGACTGAAGATAATCTGGATATTGAATCCGTCCAGAAAAAATTAAATAGCGATCATTATGGTTTAGATAAAGTGAAGAAGAGAATTTTGGAATATCTGGCGGTTCGAAAACTTAAAAACGATATGCGCGGTCCCATCTTATGCTTTGTTGGACCTCCCGGTGTGGGCAAAACTTCTTTAGGAAGATCTATTGCTGATGCCATGGGGCGTAAATTTGTGCGAATTTCTCTGGGTGGAGTGAGAGATGAAGCTGAAATTCGCGGCCATCGACGTACCTATATCGGTGCCCTGCCTGGCAGAATCATTCAGGGCATTAAGCGAGCCGGTTCCTGCAATCCAGTTTTTATGCTGGATGAAATTGATAAAGTTGGCGCCGACTTTCGCGGTGACCCCTCGGCTGCCCTTTTGGAAGTTCTTGATCCTGAACAGAATTTCAGTTTCAGTGATCATTATCTGGAAGTACCATTTGATTTATCAAAGGTTTTATTTATAGCGACGGCCAATATTCCTGATACGATTATCCCGGCTTTACGAGATCGTATGGAAATCATAGAAATTCCCAGCTATGTTGAAGAGGAAAAAGTGGAAATTGCTAAAAAATTTCTGGTTCCAAAACAGATCAAAGAGCATGGTTTAAAACCTGAACAGATCAGTTTTTCGGACGGGGCTCTTCATAAGATCATCAATTCCTACACTCGTGAGGCAGGGGTACGAAATCTGGAGCGCCAGATCGCTACTATTAGCCGGGGTGTAGCTAAAGAAGTGGCTTCAGGCAAAATAACCAAGACGGTGATTACCGAAGCGGATGTGGCAAAATTTTTAGGTCCTATTCGGTTCTATAGCGAAGTGGCCGAACGTATTGATGAACCAGGGATTGTTACCGGGTTGGCCTGGACTCCTATGGGTGGAGATATCTTATTCATCGAAGCTACCAAGATGCCCGGGAAAGGAAATCTGATTTTGACCGGACAATTGGGCGAAGTTATGAAAGAATCGGCCAAGGCTGCCATGAGTTATATTCGGGCCCATAGCAAAGAATATAACTTAGAAGAGAACTTCCAGGAAAAGCTTGATATACACATTCATATTCCCGCTGGTGCCATCCCTAAAGATGGACCTTCGGCCGGAGTTACTCTATTCACGGCTTTGTTGTCTCTGCTCACCGAACAGAAAGTTCGAAACGATATAGCCATGACCGGAGAAATTACCATGCGTGGTAAAATATTACCGGTCGGTGGTATCAAGGAAAAAGTCCTGGCAGCCCATCGGGCGGGTATTCGTACAGTTATTCTACCCGAAAAAAGCAAATCGGACATTGTAGAGATTCCCGAAACGGTGAGAAATGAAATGAAATTTATTTATGTGAAAAATATGGATGATGTCGTTAAGCATGCTTTTAAAAAGAAAAAGTTAGCAGAAAAGGATCTCATTGTTCCGCAGGGCGCAAGAGCTTAAAAACTTATTTAGCATGATTAAAATCATCTAGAATAGGTTATGGATATAAAAAAAGATTACTATAAAATTCTGGGCGTCAGTGAGAATGCTTCACTGGATGATATTAAAAAAGCCTATCGTAAACTGGCAAAAGAATATCATCCCGATGCCAGAGGTGGAGATAAACATGCAGAGGAAAGATTTAAAAACATCAGTGAAGCCTATGCTGTATTGAAAGATCCGCAGAAACGCAAAGAATATGATTTTCTGCGGAAAAATCCTTTTGGTGCTTCCCAGGGAAGGGGATTTGAAGATTTTACCAATGCAGGGGGAGGATTTCGAGTAAATTTTTCTCAATCTACTGAAGGATTTGGATTAGATGACATTCTCAGTGATTTCTTTGGTTTTGGAGCGCGGCGCACGGGTTCCAGAAGAACCAGGGAAGATGATTTTTTCGGTTTTTCACGAAGAGAAGCCAGACCAAGGGGTGAAGATTTTCATGCGACCATTACCATACCTTTTGAATTGGCCGCCCGGGGAGGCGAGACTTATGTAAAAACTCCCAGTGGTAAACAACTCAAACTAAAGATTGCTCCTGGCACTGAAGACGGTAAAAAAGTAAAAATGACCGGATACGGAGCTCCCTCCCCTGCCGGTGGTGAAACCGGTGATCTGTATGTGACGATCCAGGTTGAAAAACACCCTAAATTTGAAAGAAAAGGATTAGACATCTATTCTACAGAGGAAATCAACTTTGCTCAGGCTTTATTCGGAGGTGAAATAGAAGTCACCACAATCAATCAGCAAAAAGTTAAATTAAAGATCCCGCCCGGAACAGACAGTGGAAAAATTTTCCGACTGAAGAAATTGGGTATTCAAGCACCGGAAGGAGTGGGCGACCATTATGTAAAAATTATGATTCTCACTCCGAAAAATCTCAGTCAACGTGCTAAAAAAGAATTTGAGCAATGGGCACGCGGAGCAGGCCTGCTCAATTGATTTATGATTATTCTAAAACTCACAGAAATTTAATCAATACCACAGAGCTCATTCAAATAATCTCTAAATTAATGTTATAGAAATGAATAGAGAGCATCCTGAATTTATCGTGGATAATATGCTCAGAGGATTGACGAAATGGCTTCGTTTTTTAGGATTTTTTTCCATCGTTGCTGAAAATACTCACATAGCCCGAGATTATCTTCAACAACATCCCTGCTCTATCTTTCTAACCAGCAGTTCCAACCACTTCCAGCAATTAAAAAATTATCATAGATTTCTGATCAAAGGGAAAACAATCTCGGATCAATTACAGGAACTAAACCGTGAGTTTCACATTTACGAAAAAATCAATCTATTTTTGATTTGCAGCCTTTGCAATGTTGCGCTAGAGCCTATTCCAACCGAAGCAGTGATAGATAAAGTTCCGGAGGGAGTAAGAAAAAATGTAAAAGAATTTCAGTTTTGCCCACATTGCCAGCGAGTCTACTGGCAGGGAGGGCATATAACCCGTTTAATGGATAAAATAAAGAGAATGGGAATTATATCTTCCTGAAACACATCTGTTAGAATAAAATATTATTAATTTTTCTGACATCTCGGTTCAGATGAGAAAATGATTTTGGAGTTCGTTCTGGACTCACTTTCGATTAAATTCTTAATATAAAACGGCATCAATTATTTTCAAGGAGAAAGAATGGTTGATCAGTTTCTTTTTAAAAAATTAGAGAATAAGATTGAAGAAATGCGCCCGCAGATGATCGCTTTTCAAAAAGAGATCACTCGCATCAAAGCTATCGATCCTGCCAGCGGTGGTGAAGGTGAATGGGATAAAGCAATGTTCATCAAAAATTATCTATTACAAAGAGGATTAAAAAATATTAAGCAGATAGATGCTCCCGATCCAAAAGCGAAAATGGAAAAACGACCCAACTTAATTGTCACACTTCCTGGAAAATCTTCTAAAAGAAAAATCTGGATTATGGCTCACACGGATGTGGTTCCGGAAGGTGATCTAAAGAAATGGGAAACGAATCCCTGGGAAGTAGTGGAAAAAAATGGAAAATTATTCGGTCGTGGGACGGAGGACAATCAACAAAGTTTAACCAGCGCGCTTTTCACTGCCCTGGCCTTTCATGATTTAGGAATTCAACCGGCTTTTGATGTGAACTTGATTTTTGTGGCCGACGAAGAGACCGGTTCAAAATTGGGAATCAGCTATGTATTAAAAAATCATCCTGAATTATTCTCCAAAGATGACATTATACTGGTACCAGATGCGGGTCTCCCGGATGGCAGTCAGATTGAAGTGGCGGAGAAGGGAATTATGTGGATGCGTTTTATCACGAAAGGTAAACAATGCCATGCCAGCACTCCAGCCATGGGCATCAACGCATTTCGGGCAGCTTCTCACCTGGTGGTAAGACTGGCAGAATTGCACCAAATTTTTAATCATCGAAACACAGTTTTTGAACCACCGACTTGCACTTTTGAACCTACTAAAAAAGAAGCAAATGTTCCAAATGTGAATACCATTCCCGGAGAAGATGTCTTTTATCTGGATTGTCGAATTTTGCCTGATTATTCTGTCAAAGAAGTTCTGGATGAAATCAGGCGTATTTGCGACGGTGTCGAAAAAGACTTTTCAGTGAAAATTGAATTTGATACCTTACAACGAGAAGATGCGGCACCTGCCACACCGGTAGATTCCCCGGTGGTAAAAAAATTGAGTGAAGCCATCCGCTCCATTTATAAAATCGAAGCCAAACCTATGGGAATCGGTGGAGGAACAGTAGCGGCCATCTTTCGTCGAGCGGGTCTACCAGCCGCCGTCTGGTCAACAATTGACGACATGTGCCATCAACCAAACGAGTATTGTGTGATCGATAATATGGTGAATGACTGTAAAGTATTCGCCCACCTATGTTTACAAGAAGATTAGAGTACGCAAAAAAGAAACTTTTACTTACAGGCGATCCTCCGGATCGCCTTTTTTATTTTAGTCAACAGTAGAAATTCTTGATAGAAAATAATAGAAATGTAGATATGATGGCTTTTCTCATACTTCCTGGAAAAACAGAATCAATTGGATCTGCATTTCGGTTCAGATTCACTCTTCCCGTATAATTCTTAAAACAAAAAATGCATTTACATTTTTCGATAAAATGTTTATATTTCTTCAAAATTGTTATCGTTAACAATATAAAGTTTTCAATGCACATAAAATCAATCCACAACTCTTTATATATAGCTTTAAAGACGGTTATCTTTTCTACCAGGAAAAACGCGAGATCATTCCATGAGTGAATTAGCGGCCAATTTGCGAATTACAGAAATATTTATCTTTATGTAATTTTCAAGATCAAGTTCCCATGGGGTGTATTCTAAAAACCAAAAATAAATGCTCATAATGAGAATAAAAACAAAATTTCAGATGGCAAAATAATTCGGGCTTTTGACCAATAACCAGAAAATCAAAAGAAGAAAGTTAATCACCATGAAATTACACTGGATTGATCTGTTGATTATTTTTTTCTACCTGTTTCTTGTGGCGATGATCGGATTTTGGGTGCGAAAGAAGGCCACTAAGCATCTGGATGGATTTTATCTGGCAGACCGTAACATTCCATGGTGGATGTTGGGGTTATCTGGATGTTCAAGTTATATTGATATTGGGGGCACGATGGCTTTAGTGGGAGCCATGTTTTACCTGGGCTTGCAGGCCATCTGGCTTACTCATATCTTTTGGGGATGGTTAATCATTTGTTTTTATATGGCGTTTCAGGCCAAATATATTCGCCGTTCAGGGGTAATGACCTTTGCGGAGTGGAACGAAAAGCGTTTTGGTGCTACCCGTCACGCAGAATATGCCAGAATCGCTGCCGCCACTTTTCTTTTGGTGCTGATGATTTTTAACCTGATGTTTATGGCGGTAGGAACCGGTAAATTTGCAGAAGAATTTTTACCTTTCACCCGCTGGCAATCAGCTTTAATTGTTTTTGGAGTGGTCGGGATTTATGTAACTCTGGGTGGTTTCTTTGGAGTGATCTTGACAGATGTATTTCAAACTATCTTAATTGCAGTGGGTGCGATTATCCTGGGATCAATGGCTTTTAATGCCGGGAATGGAATTTCCATCCTGGAAGGCAAACCCGCTGAGTGGAGTTCGCTGATACCCGCCTGGAAATTATGGCCTTCTTATATGCAGGATACTCCAGCCGCTTATCAGCATTACCAGGCTTTTGGTCCCATCTTACTGGCTGGATTTTCCTGGCTTATTTTCAGAGTCCTGGCAGGCCCCAATGTCTGGGATTTTCAATTTTTTCTCACCACCCGCAGTCCGCGAGATGCTTCCCTTGCAGCAGGAATGTGGACTGTGGGATATACCATGCGCTGGATAATTGGTTGTGCCTTTTTAGTATTAGGAATTATTTATTTAGGTACAGAAGCCGGTTTCGATGCCGAAAAAATCATGCCGCTGGTTCTCATCAAATTACCGATCGGAATGCGAGGGATATTTATGGCTATTCTGCTCGCGGCACTCATGTCCACCCTCAGCGCCATGGTGAATGTCACCAGTTCTGTGATAACCAATGATTTTTTAAAACGCTACTTCACCAAAAACTTTTCCCAAAAACAATTGGTTCGTCTTGGTCAATTAGCATCGGTGGCGGCGATCACTATTGCTTTTATTTTCAGCCTGTCTTTTAAAGATATTGTATCAGCCTGGGAAACCATGATATTTGTGGTGGTCACCATGATCTTGGTCCCGGCGACCATGCGCTGGCATTGGTGGCGCTTCAGCGCCTTGGCCTTTGTGTGGGGAATGATTGGTTCAGCCACCGTGATCATTCTGCAAAAAATCGTTTTCCCCACCTGGTCGAATCAACTCTGGTTATCCTTCGATATTTTCGCTTCTTTACTCATTACTCTGATTATGGGATTTATATTTAAACCCACCGACATGGAAACTCTCATAAAATTTTATGTGAAAGTACGCCCCTTTGGCGTCTGGAAGCCGGTCCGATTAGAAGCAGAAAAAAGACAATTAATCCCCTTCAATGATACCATGCCCTATTTTGATATATTAAATGGTTTCATCACTATTTTTTTCCAGATATCTCTGGCGTTAATCCCCTTTTTCCTGTTTCTCCGTCAATGGCCAAATATGATCAAAACCATTATCAGTTTTATTATCTTAACATTTATACTCTATTTTACCTGGTATAAGAAACTTCCCTCTCCAGATGAAAAATAAAGTTTGAGGAGTATTGATTAGGATGGCAAAACCAGTAATTCATCTCATCTGTAATGCACACCTTGATCCGGTCTGGCAATGGCAGTGGGAGGAAGGTTGTGCCGAAGCTTTAGCCACTTTTCAAAACGCTGTTGAGTTGCTACATGAACATCGGGAACTTATTTTCAATCATAATGAGGCCATACTCTACCGCTGGATAATGGAGCATGATCTACCTCTATTCAAGGAAATTCAACGACTGGTTAAGAAAGGTCGGTGGTGTATCAGTGGTGGTTGGTATTTGCAACCCGATGTGAATCTACCTTCTACCGAGTCATTGATCAGACACATCACCGAGGGCCGCAGGTTTTTTAAAAAATATCTCAACGCTCAACCTGAAGTCGCTTATAACTTTGATTCTTTCGGTCACAGTGGAGGATTACCACAAATTTTACGGCTCAGCGGATATAAAATGTACATTCACTTACGTCCTCAGTCTTCAGAGCTGGAATTACCGGCTGACCTTTATCGCTGGCAGGGAGTCGATGGTTCGGAAATTTTAGCGTATCGAATTTCGGTTGGGTTATATCACACGGAATATGAGAATATGTTACAGCGGTTGAAGGAAGGAGTGGAATTAGCGTTAAGGCTGCGGCGAGATGTTCCAATTTTTTGGGGTATCGGAAATCACGGAGGTGGGGCAACCCGTACGGATCTACAAATTATCGATCAATTCAAATCCGAAGAAAAACGGGTACGGATTATTCATAGTACACCGGATAAATTTTATGAAGCCATCAAACCGATCGCAAAAAACGCCCCTCTTATCAAAGGTGATTTACAGCGTATTTTCACCGGATGTTATACTTCCCTATCTCGATTAAAACGAACGGCCCAAAAAAGCGCTGCTCATCTGGTGCAATGTGAAAGCATGCGCACGGCTAGCTGGTGGTCTTATGGTCAACCTTATCCTGAAAACGAGCTGGCAGAAGCGTGGCGTATTCATCTCTTCAATGATTTTCACGATATTCTTCCTGGCAGCTGCATAGAACCAGCAGAAAAAGATGCTTTAAACCAATATGGAATGGTATCGGAAATAGTCCGTCGCCTGAATCTGGGAACAGCAGTAACCTTCAACAAGGTAGAAAAAAGAGACTGGTATATACCAATCACCGTTCTAAACCATCAACCATTTTCTAAATTAGTACCAATTGAAGTGGAATGCATGATTTCACACCGCCCAAAATGGAAAGGAGTGTGGCATCTTCAGGTCTATGATGAATCAGGAAAGCTGCTTCCATCACAGGAAGAACAACCCGAGGCCTTGCTTCCCTTTAACGGTTGGCGACGAAAATTGTGTTTTATGGCACCTTTACCGGCGGTGGGAGTCGCCCATTTCCAGGCCAAAATTGTTAAGGGTAAACCTGAGCAAATAACCAATAAACCTATGATGAAATTCAGGCTGGACCGGCGAACTGGCCTTATTCATCATCTTAAAGTTGAGGATATTCAAAATTGCCTCACGGGTCCACTCCTTAAACCCCTGGTCATAGAAGATCTGGCAGATTCCTGGGGCACAGATCACTGGAAATATAGAAAGATAATCGGTCATTTTAAGGTGGATCCTTCCAGTATTCGAGTTATTGAGAGCGGCACCATCAGAACTATTTATCAATCCATCCATCATTATCATCACAGTAAAATCATTTTGAATACTTTATGCTATTCAGAATGGCCTATTTTAGAATTTCGTATTCAATTACATTGGCAGGAAGAGCGTAAGCGACTCAAACTCTCTATTCCCACGGTATTTAAAAATAATTATGTACTTTGCGAGGTTCCGGGGGGAGTGATCCAACGCCCGGCCGATGGAGAAGAGCACGTTTACGCTCGCTGGCTCATTCTAAAAGAGAGTGATCAAGATGATAGCCCGGCTCTGGCGGTTATCAATAGCGGACAACATGGGATAGATTACAAGAATGGAGAAGTTCGAATTTCAGTACTGCGCAGCGCAGCTTATTGTCATGAAAAAGGTTTTATGTTTGAAAAATATCCGGCTCGAAAGTATATGGATCAAGGCATTCATGAATTCTGTCTCTACTTGTTTGCAGGAAAATTTCATGAGGTTCTAAATTCGGTCAGTGCTTTCGCTGACTGGTGTGATGCTCCACCAGTGAGCTTTACTCATCTACCCATTGGATCTTATGGTATCGATCAAACCATACTCCAGCATCGTAAACAATCTCACGGATTGTTTCATCTATCCGAACCAAATATTCGTTTGTTAACCTGTAAAAAATCCTGGAATGGTCAGTCTTTAATCCTTCGCCTGCAGGAGACAATCGGTCGGCCCACGACGTGCAGAGTGAGATTAAACCTACCTGATATTGTAATGAATGTGCATTTTAAACCTCTGGAAATAAAAACAATTCGAATCGAACGCACAGGTCGCTGGAAAGAAGTTCACCTGGTATGGGAGAAATGATCATTCACCTATTTTATATGAAGAATAAAACATTTTAATAAAGAACGAGAATGGAATACATAGAAAAAGATAACAAATCATGAAAAAAACATCCCTCATCAATGCACCGCTTTCCAGCATCATTGCCCGAATGGGACACGGTGATTATTTAGTAGTGGCGGATAGCGGATTACCCATTCCCTATGGGAAGGAATTAGTTGATCTGGCGATAACTCCCCATCTACCCAGACTCCTGGATGTGTTAAACGTTATTTTGACGGAATTGAAAGTTGAGAGAGTAATAATCACAAACGAAATGGTAGAAAAATCTCCTGAATATTACCACAATTTGCAAAAGACTTTACAGAAAAGTTTGCCAGGTGTACCCGTTGAAAAAATAAGTCATGCTCGTTTTAAAGAAATCACTCAAGAGACACATAATATTGCCTTCGTGCGAACCGGTGAAGCGACCCCATTTTCCAACTTGATCCTGGTTGCTGGAGTAATCTTTTAATTTAAGTTTTTTTGGAATAAATACCTTCTCTGGTCAATATAAAATTAAAGGAGGCGGATTATGAAATTCCATAAAATAATGGTACCTCTTTTATTTTGTACCTTGTTCTCAATTCTTTATTCTCAAAATCGCCTGGACATTCCCGATGAAGATTGGAGATTATGGCCGGATACGGCTGCTAACTGGGAGAATGATGAAATATTTTTTCCTGGTGAATATGATATTAACCGAATTCCGATTCATTTGCCAACCGGTGGATGGTCTTCTCTAAATCCAGATCAGGGAATTAAAATTAAACTTCCTGCGACAGTTGAACAATATTATTGGGGAGTTTATGGACAAAGGCCTTATCATAATGAATACTATTTTGAGGAAGATGATCCACAGGTGAAAAATGGTAATTATCTTGGAGTCTCCTGGTGGTGGACAGAAATTTTTATCCCAAAATCATTTAAGAACAAAAAAGTTTTCTTGCACATTCGTGGAGCTCGTTTACGGGCAGAAGTTTACTTAAACAAACAATTAGTGGGATATCATCTGATTACTGAAACATCCTTCAGTTGCGAGGTAAGTCAAGCAATACAGCCGGGAGAAAAAAATCTTTTAGCCATTCGCATCACCAATCCCGGTGGTGAAATGGATTGGATGGATACCAAACTCCACAGCTGGGGAGAAAAGCAATTTCATGTGGGTCATGGTTTTGGTGGTTTGGATCGTGGGATTTACTTCACTGCTCATGATCCAATTTTCTTAGAAAAAGTATGGGTTTTGAATACACCCGAGATTCACAAAATACAGGTTCGAGGAGAGATCGGCAACAGTACCACTCAACGAATTCCGGGAAATTTACTTCTTGAAATATGGGATCCCGAGACCAACAAGGTTTTGGTCACCAAGTCGAGCGAGGTGTGGCTTGATCCCGGAAAATCAAATTTCTTTGATGAGACCGTTTTGTGCCCATCTGCAAGTCATTGGGACCTTCAGCACCCGAAGCTATACCAGCTGAAAGCAACTTTGCGTCCACAATCTGGAAAAGGTAAAAAATGGTCTGATGTCTATACTCAACTTTTCGGATTCCGCTGGTTTGAAGCCGATGGCGTGGGAAAGGACGCTGTGCTACGCCTCAATGGTCAAAGAATTCGGTTGATCTCTGCTATTTCCTGGGGATTCTGGGGATTTAATGGATTGTGGCCTACCCCGGAATTAGCAGAGCGGGAAGTTAGCGCCGCAAAAACTTTGGGACTAAACTGTATTCAATTTCACCGCAATATCGGCAAAACTGAAGTTTTAGATGCGCAAGACCGTTTCGGCCTCCTGCGATACATGGAACCTGGAGGGGGACAAAGTGCCTTAGGTGAAGTTTATTCTCTTTATGCCGACTCACCCACGGACAGCATTGATACCTCTGGTAAAGATGGAGAGGCGAAAACCTTTGCCGAAAAATATATGGAGGAAAAAATTATCGGCATGATTCGCGATCACCGCAGCCATCCCTCGTTAATCATGTATTGCATCCAGAATGAAATTCACCCTGATTTAAAAAATCCACGAATTCATCATCTACTGCGTCGAATGCATCAGGAAGACCCCAGTCGAATCATTGTCCTGAAATCCGGCATTCCTCCCAGAAATCAGGCCTGGATGAAACCGTATGATGAAACGATTTATTGTGATCGGGGAGATGGATTTTCAGGGTGGTGGGATCAACATACAGTGGGTGGACCAGGGGTATGGCAGGATAATATGTATCAAAACAAAGAACAATTCACCCATTATTCAGCGACTCGGGAGGAGATAGTTACCTGGGGTGAAATGTTAGGCGCCGCAGTACCTGATAATCACCCTCAGATGATCGAAATCATTCACCGAGAGGGAGGAAAAAGTTATGATCTGGAAGATCATCAGGAAATTTTAGAAGCTTACCATAATTTTCTGGATAAATGGAATTTCCGAACTGCTTTTCCTACCACCGAAAAATTATTTTTAGATATTGGAGATAAATCATATGACTTCTGGGGAAGAGTCATTGAAACTTCCCGCCTATCAGAGGCCAATGATTTTTTAGTCATCAGTGGTTGGGAGTCAACCTCCATCGAAAATCACTCTGGACTGGTGGATAACCTGCGGAATTTTAAAGGTAATCCGAAATTAATGAAAGAGCGTCTGGCACCACTGCGAGCCGTGATCAAACCTAAGGCCCTGGTTGTCGGTCTAAATCAAAGTGATACCCTGGATCTCTATCTGCTTAATGAAACTGATCAACCGCATCCACAAGAATTTCTTCTTACGCTTAAAGATCCCGGAGGTGAGAGCAGAAAAATAGGTGTCTTTACAGCTGATAAATGGATCAAAGATCAATTTGTTTATCCACTGGCCCAAAAGTTCGTCACATCTGCATTGAATCAAGAAGGTTATTATACCATAACCCTGACCGCAGCCAATCACCCAGAAATTTACACCCAGGAAAAAATTCTGGTCATCCAGCCTTACCCTGAACCGCATTATCCTGCCAGAGTGGGAGTGCTAACACATGAACCGAAATTTATTAATCATTTAAATGAAATCCCGGGTTTAAAAGTTGAGCCCTATCAAAAAAATAATTCTTACGATTTACTTATCACCACCATTCGCTTGCTTCATGGCTGGCGTTCGGAAGTTGATTCAACCAGAGAAATAGCAAACACGGACGATGACGTCTTATTTCATACGGAAAGTTGGGGCTATTGGCGAAATCTGGAATATGTCTTTGATAACTTACCGAAAGGAAAAGCCAGGGTGACCCTGAGATTTGCGGAAGTAACGCTCAAAAATCCCGGTGACCGAATCATGAATGTGGCCATTAATGGGGATACGGTATTAAAAGATTTTGATATTGTGGCCACAGTAGGAGGTCCAAATATTGCGATGGATACCACTTTTACCATCGATATTCCCGAAGGAGTGATTAAAATTACTGTCCCGAAATTAACCGTCAATTATGCCAAATTCAGTGCTATAAAAATTGAAGCCGGCGATACAGTAATCGCCATCAACTGTGGAGGGAAGCCCTACCGCGATAAGAATGGGCTGTTGTGGGATGTATATGGACAGGAAATAAATTTGAATGATGATATTATTTTTAGAGTAAAAGCTGGAACACCTTTATTGGTTTTACCTGACGGGCAGGAGGCCGCAGAGGCTTACGGTAAACGATTATCTGAGGCGGGGGCGTTCCGGTATATAGGGCATGTCGGAAATGTACGGGCCTCCTGGATGGGAGCCTGGTTTTTCGTGAGAGAACATCCAGTTTTCAATGGCATGCCGGTCAACCAGGCCATGCGTAGCTATTACCAGGTCCCGGTAAGTGGGTCAGATGGTTTGTTGATCGATGGTAATAACATTGAAGTTTTTGTCGGTTATGGTCGTGACCATGATCGGAACATCGGAGCGGCAAGTTTTACCACCAGTTTAGGAAATGGAAAAATTCTGTGGCATAGCCTTCCTGGAATGGTTAGCGGTTTATCAGAACCTGGAAAAGGAATGCAACCGGTGCTTCTGAAGCGCCTATTGAAAAATTCGATTAATTATTTATTGACACCACAATTAAAATGATCTTTATTATTGCAAAGCAAACTCGCTCGAAAACACAAGGACACAATATGAAACCGACTATTCTGGGAAGACGGGGATTCATTATCGGAGGAATTCTATTTCTCATTGCTTCGATGATGCTGTTCGCCGTCGGATAAATTTTTACAGTTTCATTTTTCGTCATAGGAATGGCATTCCTGATGATTGGGGTAGCCATTGCTCGATGTAGACGTGCAGAAGCTCTTTCTAAAAATGAAGCAACGTGAATCAAGGGATGAACAATAAGTTTCTGCTGAGTTATCTCTGCGCCGGCGCCGAACCCAATTATATGGCAGATCTTAATTGTTAAGAAAGTTACACTTTTAATCAGTGAGTAATTTCATATGAGAAACATGCACGAATGGAAAAAGCAGGTGATGAATCACGCCGAGCGATTAGCATTTCCAATTATGACTCATCCCGGAATTGAAATGTTAGGAGTTTCTGTAAAACAGGCGGTTACCAACGGAGACCTTCAGTTTCAGGCGATAAAGATACTCTCGGAAAAATACTCATTTGCTGCTTCTTCAATGATAATGGATCTATCGATAGAAGCGGAAGCATTTGGGGCCCACATTCAATTTCATGAAAATGAAGTTCCTACCATCATTAATAGACTGGTTACCGACCAACATTCCATCTATGATTTAGCGGTACCAACCTTAGAGAGTGGACGAGTACCACAATATCTACGTGCTGCGCAACTGGCCGTCAAAGAAATTACTGACCGACCAGTTTTTGCCGGCTGTATTGGTCCGTTTAGTTTAGCCGGCAGGTTATACGGTTTGACCGAAGTAATGATGGAGATTTTATTAGATCCTTCACCTATCCATCTTCTATTGGAGAAATGTACTCAATTTTTACAAAAATATGGTGAGCGATTCAAACAGATAGGAGCCAATGGTATTTTCATGGCGGAACCAGCGGCTGGTATGTTATCGCCACAAGATTGCCAGAAATTTTCTTCAGATTATGTAAGAAAAATTGTCGAATATCTTCAGGACGATTCGTTTCTGGTCATCTTGCATAATTGCGGGAATACCAATCCCCTGGTCGAAAGCATGCAATCCACCGGAGCAGGGGCCTTGCATTTTGGTAATAGCTGCGATTTACTTTCAGCCTTGAAGCGGATTGACAAAGATCGTCTGGTAATGGGAAATCTGGACCCGGTTGCAGTCTTCCGAATGGCATCTCCCCAAGAAGTGTATCAAAAAACGAAAAATTTGCTTTTAGCCACCAGAGATTTCAGCAATTATATTATTTCCAGCGGATGCGATATACCACCAGGCGTCCCTCAAGTCAATATCGAAGCGTTCCAGAAAGCGATTAAAGACTACAATAATTCCTCAATTTGAAAAAATATCCAGGAATAGTTTAACTTCAACGTTTTGCAATTACAGAAAAAATTTTACTTTCAGAGTAGTCATTTGCTTTTTGTTCAGATAAAATTTAATTAGAAGCATGAGCCCGCAAATTTCACCCACCGAATTACAAGATCAATCTAAATTTAGATTGGTTGAGGAATTCGATCATTTTGATATATTTAAATTTCTTTCTGTTTACTACTACCAGAAACACAGCTGGATCGTTTACTTTCATTACTTATTGTCACTAGCCGCGATCATTTTTTGGCTTTGGTCCGGAATTAAAGCAGGGTATTCTCTGGGCACTTTCTTTTTTATTTTTGGTTGGTCCATAGTAAGTATGGTAGTGATTTTCATCCCTTTACATGAAATCATCCAACTAATAGCTTATCGGATGAGTGGAGCGCAGCAGGTTCGATTTTATTTTTCTTTTAAAAAAATATATGCGTTTACCATCGCATACAATTTTGTGATTGGGCGCAGCGACGCTATCCGGGTAGCCCTATTGCCTTTAATTATAATCATTTCTGCACTTTCGATAGCCATTGCCAGCTGGGAATCTACCCGATTTTATTTTTTAAATACTTTTGTCATTTATCTGGGAATCGGCAGTAAAAATTTTGCCATCATCAATTATTACTGGTTAAACCGTCAGAAAATTCTATATTGCTATGACAGTTTTGATGGAAGAAGATATATGTACGAAAAAATTCAAAACCGCTCCTAGTATGAAATTTTTTCCATTATGAGAGGTCTGAAATATCGGCAACAAAATCTGAAAAAACTTTAACAGATACCAACTCTCTTATGTTTTGAAAATCAAGAGGCGCTTCAGATATTTTGAGGATGAATAAAGCTTTTTTGCTATTCTTTCGACGAGCAGTATGATATGAATCGTTAGGCTGTCCAAAATAATTTTACGACGTACAATTCAGATTAACGATACCACTCAATAAAATATTTATTAGCCAGCATCACCGCCTCGCGCATCATATCTTCCGCTTTCGCCGTCTGGCGTTGGGATAGACTGAAAAGCAATTGTTTCATATTCAATGATTCAGATGCCTTTTGACAGGCTTCCCAGCTAAGGATGCTCCGAATTACCCGCTCAATTCCTTGTTCCTCATTATCATAAGGTCGTGGTTGCATATCATGGCCTTTCCAGCGCCGATAGCCTGCCTGCTCGATCAGAGCAGCAATCGCAATGTTCATTCCGTTGATCCGAGCTCCATTATCAATATCAAACTTACCTGGTCCTCCCAGTATAATACCGTCATTATACCCCTGACTATTAATATGCATATGCATCAGCATCTGATTATCGATTTCTTCAACCGTATCGTACACGTGGTCCAGACCAATCATTTCGCTATGACCAAATTCTTTATTCAAACCCTTTTTTTGCAGGGAAATTCCATATTGAGTCTCTAATTTTTTCCAGAATAATATAGCGCTGGCCACCGTGGGCAAAAGCATGGCAGCATGACCCTCATTGGGTTTAGGCTCAATGGCAATGTAAAAGTCGCCACCCTTTTTTTGTTCATAACGACAAAAATCAGCAATTCCCTGCTTCAGATATTCATACATTTTTTGAATTGCCGGCGTTGCCAGATCATATCCATAAGAACCGTTCCAGAGCACCAGAGTAGGATATTGAGCCGGATCGGGATACCAGGTTTTTATCATTACTTCGTAACCAAGATCAATAGTTTTTTCTCCGAATTCACATGCTTTTTTTCTCTCGATTTCATCCAAAGAAGCAATGCCACCATAGGCGAAATGAATATGAGCACCCGGTGTAAGCAAGGCTAAATAGATTCCTTCACTTTTCAGGGCGGAACTTAACTCATTAGCATTTTTTTCATCGACTTCACTATCATAATGCACTTCAAATCCTAACACAATATGATTTGGCAACCGGGGTGCTATTTTTTCTTTTATTAATCGCACCACACCACTGCTGGTTAAAAATTTTTCACTCCAGGCCGGACGAATATTAGCCGGAACAAATCCACCCTTACCCGCATTAAAAGTCCACCGACAAATACTATGAAACGATTTTTTATCATTCATTTTCTATACCTCAATTTAAGTCAAATTTATTCACCTTTTTTTCCATCTGATTTTCATCACCGCTTTTTTCATTCCTGGAATCTCCACTTGAAGATAATTTTTCAATAATTTCAACTGTTGATTTACACTTTTAATTTTTCTACCATCGACAAAAAGATCAAGATGGCTGAATTGAACAATTTTAAGGAATTTCAACACATAAGAACGGTAAAGTGGACTGTCGATTAAAAATGTTATTTCATTTCGATTCATGTGCATTAAAAATTTGGTTTTATTTTCATCTTCCCGGTATACATAAGAACTTTCACCCGGGAAAATGAAAAGAAAAAGTGGATCGATGTACTGTTGGGGAATACGGTTGGTTTTCCTCATCATGGGCAGAATGGCTCCCTGACGTAGAAAGAGCGGTATTTTACTCAGAGGAACTTTTTGAGTAAGAGTTACAGGTCCCTGATATTCCTTATTATTAAAAAAATCCATCCAGCATCCAGGAGGCAGGTAGATTGAACAGAAATGATCAGGCTGATAGACGGGAGCAACCAGTAAGAACGGGCCAAACATATATTGTAAATCGATGTCACAGGCATGGGGATCATCTGGGAAAGCAAGGGGCATGGCCCGGATCACGGGCAGACCATTTTCAATAGCTTCCCGGGCAGTCGAATAAAGATAGGGAAAAAGTTGATAACGGAGATAAGCAAATTTCTTAAAAATATCTAAAATTTTTTTTCCGAAGAACCAAGGTTCGCGCGGGCTATCTCCATGCAGGCGACTATGAGAGCTGAATAATCCAAATTGGGCCCATCGGATATAAAGATCAGGGGTGGGCATCCCCCGGTATCCACCAATATCATGACTCCAGAACGGGATCCCCGACAGACCAATGGACAAACCGCCGCGGATGGTGGCTGCTAAACTATCCCAATCGGTGGCTGGATCTCCTGACCAGCATACCGGAAAACGTTGACTTCCGGCAAAACCTGATCGTGCCCATACCAGTCCGTAACCTTTTTCTTGCCGAACAACGTGAAACACCGTTTCATTATAAAGGTAAGGATAGAGATTATGCATTACCTTTCCAGTTTGCCCGCTATAGAAAACTGCATCTTCCGGAATATCCTCCCCAAAATCTGTCTTGAATACATCCACACCCTGACGAAGAATGGGGCGCATGAGATCCTGAAACCATTTCACAGCGGCTGGATTTGTAAAATCGACCATGGCAACCGGGGCATTCCACCCTTCCCGGTCTCCAGCTTTTCTTACCACACCATCAGGACGGGGAGCTAAAGATAGTCCATAATCAATCACATAAACCGATCCATCGGTTTTCTTCACAAAATAATCCCGCGATTTACCCAATGAGAATAAATCACTTTCAATAGAAATATAAGGTTGAATCCACAAACTCAGACGCCATTTTCGCGAATGAATATCAGCGATTAAATTTTGATAATTCGGAAATGCCTGTTGATCCCATACAAAATCACAATATTTTCGCCAGCGCATCCACCAAGTGTCCAGGTGAATGACATCCAGCGGTAGTTCATTTCGTTCAGCATCATCTATTAATTTTTTCATGGACGATTGATCGCGATAGCGACCGGAGGAGGACAACCATACACCAAACGACCATTTCGGAGGGAGCTCTGGTTTTCCGGTTAGATCCATGAAGTGTTTTAAAATTTCAGATAAATTCGATCCAAAAATAATAAAAACCTCCAGGTGATCCGATGAAACTGAAAAGGTGAATGATTGAGTAGAAATCGTTCCTAATTCCCAGATAATGCGAGTCGAGGAATTTATAAAAATACCATACCTTTTACTGCTAAGAAGAAAAGGAATATTTTTATGTGATCGTTCACTGGTTGAACCAAGTGCGTCAACATTCCATCCCACAATTCGTTGACCTACCTTATTTAAAGGAGTAAACTTTTCTCCTAATCCATATAGGCGCTCATCCGGCCGTAAGTGGAAAGCATGGGAGCAGGAGAGGATTTTTCCATCATCTGCATAATATCCCAATGGTAGATTGATGTAATTTCCCAACCCATCGATATCAGCAGCGTTTTCTCCGCAAATCTCTGACTGCCGATTATCACGAAATTTAAATTGCCAGGGTTCTTTTTGAATCTCTAAATTCAATTGAGAACTGTTGACCACGATTCTATCAGAACAATCTTTACATTGCCACGACAATTGAGCTACCGAAGAAGGTGTCACAGCTATCGGGGTGGAATCGATTTTAGTGGAGGAAGGCAAAAACCGATAACGCCAGATATTTTTAGTCCATGGTTCAAATACAATTTTGACCTCTTTGCCTCGAGCAGTTTGTGCCACAATTTGCAATGAATTATTTTTCCACTGCCAATGGACCAGTTTATTCACCCAATCGTACTGATAATTTTTGGAGGTGTCCATTATCATGTTTTCGTTTGAGTATTCAATAATCGAAAAATTTGTTCCAGATCTGTTTCTGGCCAATCGTCTCCGATGACCCCATTCGTCACATCCAGGTGAATGAAGAGGCCATTATATTTTTTAGCAGCTTGCAGGATTTGCTGAAGATAATCCAGCATACCTCGGAATGTTTTCTCTCGGTTGAATCCCACTCGACAGGCCAGGACTATTTCCCCGCCCAATATATTCAAAACATCTTTAAAAGGAACCTCACTGGCTCCAAACTCAATTCCACGTAAATTTCTGATTTTTTTTAAACTGGGAATCTGGTGAAACCAATTCCCACAGGAGTGTAGATAAATTCCACCAAATTCTTCTGAAAGTTCATTGATATAAGGAATATGAAATTCATCATGCATTTCTGGGGAGATCATCACCCAATCGTCATTTGAGATTGAAATACCCCATCCATCCGGCAGCCAGGGCTGGAACATGGCCGGAACGAATTCCACTCCAGCCTGTCGGACTATTTCTCTTTGAGCCTTTATGAGCGCAATCATGCAATCGGTTACTAACCGCATAAGGTGATGAACCTCATGGGGATGGGAGAGCATGGCCATCATCAACTCATTATGGCCGAGAATTAATGATGCGTTGTCTAATGGACCCTGAATATCTGTCAGGCGAATAGGTAAAGTTTTTTGAGTTTCAGTGATGAAAAATCGTGTGTACTCTAAAATTCTTGGTAATTCTCCTCGTTGTAAAGAAGGAATTTCTAAATCGTATACATGCTGAGGCTCATTGATAACATGCGATTTTATGGCCGGGAAATCATTTTCCCACCAGATCACTTCACAACCGAAAGCAGACGCTACTGCCACTACACCCAGAGAGGGACATAGGCTGGGAACAAAATCTCCCGGTAGTTGCAGCATATCATTTATTTCCTGCAATTGAGCCTGTAAATATTTTTCTGGATTCAATAATCGATTTTTTACGGTATCCTTGCCTTCCGTAGAAAACAGTGCACTTCTGATGGCTTTTCCGCCTTTCACCTTCGGACCTACATAACCAATCAGGAAAGCCGGCCTTTCCTGATTCTCCAGTCGCCACAATCGACTTAAGAATTCTTTATTTCTCGATATGATTTGATCAGTCGTTTGCATCATTGATGAGAAGAAATAAAGTGATGAGAATAATAATAAACTGAAGTCGTGGATTTGTTATCCAAATCATTACGTATATCGTCCATACTGCTCGGCGGCTTCCATCATGGCATTGATATGATGAATCGGGGTTCCGGGTGGAATATTATTCCCATCTTGTAAAATGAAACCTTTGAAAGGAGCCAGTTTTTCGATTACTCGACGACTGGCTTGTTTAATCTTGTCAGGTGTTCCAGAATGAATAAGCATCGGATCTACGTTACCGATTAAAACCACTTTTCCACCCATTACCGAAGCGATGTAATCTAAATCCACCTGGTATCCAAAGCCTTGCAATTCGTGAATCTGCAGATCGTCCAGAAATGTTTTTAACAAGTGATCCGCTTTTCCGCACATATGCAGACTCAGATAGCCATCAAAGTGGAAGCGCAATTTTTTTTCAAAGGGTAAAACCAGATCACGATAAACGTCATCGGATAGAGAAACAGCCAGATCATCGGTCCAGGCAAAATCTTTAGGCACCGGAAGATTCTCTTCTTCCCAACAAAAATCGAGATAGTCAATTAGTTTATCAGTGACAATGCGTAGGAGTTCACGGACGAAATCGGGTCTTTCATACACCGCGGTAAAGATTTCGGTAATCCCCAGTAAATCGCCTGCCACTCCAAATGGGCCGTCAGCAGTATGGGTCAAATTGGGATTGGCGCCGGGATAAAAAATTTCTCCTCCCTGAAACCGCACCGGATATTTCTCGGCCACTTCCATCATCTTGCGGCGATAAGCAATTTGCCGCGCATTGATGCCAGAATGAACAAAATCAATTTGTTCTAATTTTTTGAGATCACTCTCGGTTTTTACCCACGGTTTTCCAACCCAGGGGATATCATTTTCTGGAAAAACAACTTCGCATCCCAGACTCCCTGCCTCAAAAGTGTTCTGAAAATCAGTCCATGCTCCCACCCAGGCGCCTGTGATGGAATAGGCATCGGTCTTTATATTTTCCATGAGCCATTTTTGGGCCATGATTTGCGTGCGAAGCATGATCTCCGGATCACGATAATAGTCTGAAAATTTGACTCCTACCTGGGGGATTAAAAATCGATGAGCAATAGCCGGAATCACCGGCACTCGATCGGGAGTCTTAAATTGTTTGGCTTTGGTCACCCGAATCCGGCGTTGCTCTATTTCCTCCTGAGGTACCTTAATTTCAATAACATCTTTCATCATCTGCATCCAAAGGAAAAAAGAAAGAATGTTTAATAATTGATAATTTATAGTTTACAGTTTATAATTTGTATTTTGTATTTTTTATTTTGTATTTCTTCTTTAATCCTACTCTTGCTTCAATACACACATTTTCGTGCTTCATCGGCGAAAGCCTGGATAAGGGAAATATCTGCATCAAAAAAATGATCGGAGGGGCAGAGAATGTAGCCACCCCCTTCCCCGGCCGCCTGGAAACAGCGTCGGACTTCAGCCCGAGTTTGTTCCGGACTACAATCTTTAAAAAAATGAAATTGGTCAAATCCTCCAATCATACAGACTTTATCGCCAATGCGCTTTTTTGCTTCCTGCAGATCGGTATCCCCACCCATCTGGGGGGGAGTAAAGGTCTCCATCGCGTCTGGATTCATGGAGGCAAGTTTTTCTAAGAACGGCATCATTCCACCGCAGGTATGATAGACCACCCGCTGATTCATCTGGTGCGCCAATTCTATTAGCGGAGCATCATAAGGGATGACATACTCTTCCAAAATTTGCGGTGAGATGACAGTGGAGGAGGCATCACCACCACCATGTTCTATTAAATCGAATTTTGCCTCTGCCATCGAGCGCAGATACTTTTCTTTTCTGGATTGTAATATTTTTAAAAAAGTGTGCACCCAGACCGGATCAGAGAAAGTTTCCATGATTAAATTTTCAATCCCGTAAAGAACAGCCGCATCCTGCCAGCACCCTGCCTGGCCATACACATCAAAGCCGGGAATAAATCCACGAATCATCCCCCGCTCGGCAAAATTTTCAGCTTCTTTATTCACAGTTTCTACATCACATAATGGAGCGGGAGCGTACTGAGCGATAAGATCGATATCCGATTTTTCTTTCACCAATCGTTCCGATACCCAGCTGGTGTGTTCATTGCTCTGTAAAACCATGAAGAGTATCTTGTGAGGCGTAATAAAATTGTAGCGGATCGTCTGATATTCCTGTCCCGGAATTTCTTCCAGTTTAATTTGCCAGTTATCGGAACATATCCGTCTCGGTTCTAAAAATCCTAACTGCGTATGATTGGGATCGAAATAATCTCCGCAGGTCGTATCTGGTTTAACCGCAACCACCCAATTGATGGGGTCAAGGCCAAAATAGTCAAAGAATTCCTGATAGCTGATATTATGTAAATATCGCTTCAGAAAATAAGGCATCACATGGTGGGTAGTTACGGGCAGCCGATCGGCTTTTTTTCTGTTCAGCGCTGCTAAAAATCTTTGTTTGGCTGTCATCATTATATCATTCTCAACTATTATTATTTATTCATACTTTGGAATGCGATCGATATGCGGATCGGTCCAGACATCGCTTTCATCAATACTGGTAGATGAAAATTCCGAAATTATCGCTCCTTTATCACCGGCCTGAAACCAATGCCAGGAATTCGGTGGTAGAGTATATTGATCACCCGGTCGAAGAACTATTTCTTTCCAGACTGTGAGGTACTTTTTATACTTGGCCGGCACTCTGGCTTTCGGATGAGGAGTGGGTTCACCGTCAACATATAAATAAGCTTCTCCCCAGCGGCAACGAAAAGTTTCTTGCTTCCCAATATTTTTATCATCAATGGCTGGATGTCGATGTTGAGGGCACATCTGGCGGGGAAACAGAATCAGTTCTTTGGCGCAATACCGATCGTTGTTAACATAGACGACGACTTCAATACCGACATTCTTAATATCATTTAATCCGAAATCAGCGATTTCAATATTTTCCTTTTCCTGAGGGGAAATGACGATATGCGCCTTTTTTAGAAAATCGTAGGCCTTCTCTCTTAACTTTTTTGCCTGCGCTGCTTTCATAAATTATTCCTCCATCAATACTCATCTAATTTATAAATTTCTCAAAATGGACAACGACCTTCATGGAAAAAAAGCTTTCCAAAAATTTATGAAATCTGATTTTCATAAAATGAAATATAAGCATATCACAAGTCCTGTTTAAGGAACGGATACAGTTTTCCTTCGTCGATAGCAGTTTTTCATCTGGCAGATATCACATGGATACCCGATTTTCTCTACTTTTTCACCAATACCGATAATCCCACTCACTGATTTAATAGGCACCATCAAGGCACTATCCGTCAAACTGATACCGCAAAAATTTTGAGGCAATAAGGAAAATAGTTTAAACTGTTCACGTACATTCCATCCACAATAGCCCGGGCTAAAACGGTTAGTCATTTTTAAAGAATGATGGTTAAGTTTTTTTTGTATTTTAATTTCCATCCAATCAATAGCGGCTTCAATTATTTCCGATCCTAATAAATCGGCGATATAACCATCAGGAAAGTCTCCTTGATCGAATAACTGTTTAGACCAGGCTTCAAAAGCCGGACCAGCGGTTCCAGCAAAGATGGCGACGGTTTCACTGTTTTTCAGCTGCTGGCTGATAATTTTTCCGGTTAAAAATTTTACCTCTCCACAGATAATATGGGTAAGATGCCAGTGAAACTGATCGGCCGGCAGAATACGATAACCAACTTTAATATCGGCCTTATCAGCTGCCTCCAGCCACATCTTCTTTAACTTATCCTGATAAAAGACGGGAATATTGTTCTGTTCATAGCCCAATACTTTTTCTAACTGTTCCATATGTAAATTAAGCTCAGGTAACCTAACACGATACATCTCAGCTGGTCCGGGCTGATATAAGAAGGTGTTGAAAGTATGGTCTGTTTTCAAACTACGATTTCTCATATCATCGCAGATGACAATCGTTTATTCAGATAATCCGGAAGTAAATGAGGAGATGGAAAATACGCATCAGCCCCAATTTTCTGGCGAAAATTATCAGTAACCGGTGCCCCACCAATGACCACAATGGTGGAAGGAGAAAGTTGTTTAATTTCATTAGTGGTTCTTTCCATATTGACCATAGTAGTGGTTAACAGTGCGCTTAATCCGATACTGGCCTGAGGATTTTGCTTCAAGGTTTCCAGAAATTTCTCAGTGGAAACATTCGTTCCCAGATCAATTACTCGCCAACCTGCACCTTCCATAATCATTTTCACAATATTTTTTCCGATATCATGTAAATCGCCTGCCACGGTACCAATGATAAAAGTTCCTTTCTGAAAACCAACATCCGATTGGAAGAGTGGTCGCAGAATAGCAGTGGCAGCCGTCATGGCTTTGGCAGAAATCATTAAATCAGGAATAAACGCTTCACCGCAACCGAAGCGGTCACCAATGTTTTTCATTCCGACCATCAATGCTTTCAATAAAATATCCTGGGGCGGAAAACCTGCGGCAATAGCCTGCTGAGTTAATTCCACTGCCCCATCCTGACCTTTCATATCAGGAGGATATGGGGAATTTCGGTCGACTTTTCCCCGCTCGATACAATACTGAATCTGTTGATAAAGATCCTTATTCATATGACCCTGCTAATTTTAATGTATTTAATTTTGTTATTATTTAACCCGATAAGTTACTTAAAATTTTAAATGCATCGATATTTCCAATTGGTCTTCGCAGACGAGCACTCATCTCACTATAAGCTTGCTTCAATTGTCGATAGGCGGTTGCGGCATGGGGAAATTTCCTCCGTTTTTCATCCAATTTGACAAATTTTTTAACTAAATCGTCAAGTGCATAGTTTGGATTACTTTTTTTATAGTACACCCAGGCGGCGTGTAAGGCGGCTCCTAAAGCAGCACCCTCCCCTTCCACCGGTACGGTTGAGGTCTCAAACACATCAGCGATGGTTTGACACCAGGCATCTGATTTACTTAAACCGCCTGTAAGCCGAATCTCCTGTGCTTTTACCGGCATTCTTTTAAAACCATCGTACAAATTCAACACATGTCCTTCTAAAACCGCCCGACATAACACCGGTTTAGTAAAATCATTTAATAAGAAACCCATGTACACTGGTAACGCGTGAGGTAGATCCGGCGTTCTCTCTCCAATAAACCAGGGGTAGAGAATCTTCCCATGATTACCTGGGGGTGTGGATTTTACTACCTGAGAGAATTCTTCATGTGACAGGTTAAATAAACTCAATATATCGTTATAACCATTTGCCAGATTAGAGACGCACAGTAACGGTAAAAATTTACCGGTGCTGTCACAAAAAGAGGCAATTTCTCCAGCTGGATCCACATAAGCTTTTTCAAAAATAGTATAAGCCGTTCCACTGGTCCCTAAACTGATGGTGACAATACCCGGTTTAATATTTCCAGTTCCCACCGCACCGTACATATTATCGCCACAGCCAGCATCGATCCAACAATCGGGAGAAAAACCATAGTCCTTCACCAAATCGTTCGAAATTTTACCAATCATTTCATCCGATGGTTTGACTGGTGGTAGTTTTTTAATTAAATCGGGAGATATGGCCTGGCATACTTTCTTTGACCACTGCCTGGAGCCGGGAAAAGAAAGCGCCATCCCAGAAACATCTCCTGGTTCCATAACCCTGACCCCACCTGTAAGAAAATAATTAACATAATTATGTACTAAGAAAAAAGTAGAAGTGCGTTGAGCATTCTCCGGGTCATGTCGATAGAGGTGATAAATTTTACCAGCGGTATATCCAGGACGCTGTGTATTTCCAATTTCTTTAATCATCGCCTCCACACCGCCCACGGCTTCGGTTAATAACTGACACTCCTCTACCGTGGAAGTATCGTTCCACAATTTACTGAGAGGACGGGACAGATTTCCCTGAGCATCCAGGCATACCAGGCCATGTTGCTGCCCGGAGACTGAAATAGCTTTGATTTCATGTATTGGCATTCTCTTTTTCTTCATCCGTGCAAACAGCAAATGAATTGCATCGATCCACATGCGAGGATCAGCTTCTGATAGATCTTTGCGGTTCGATTGAACAACTCCATTGCGAGTGTGATACTGAGGCAGATCATTATCATAATTTACCGCTTCAATGCCGACTATTTCTGAGGATTGAGTATTGACTAGTACTGCTTTGCATCCTTGAGTGGATGAATCGATACCCAGAAAAAGGTCAGCCAAAACGATCTCCTTTCTTTTATCTTAAACTGTCAGAGATAATAATAAAAATCAAGTAATATTTCACTTTTTATTATAAAAACTATCATATCAAAGCAATTATAAACAATTCTCAGGTGTTAATTCGCTTCCATTCTTTCTCTAACTGGAAACGTTCCACGGGTTGAATCCCGCTACGATAAAATTGCATCGTACCGCCCAGTATGGCTAATCGAGCAGCGGTAAGGAGATCCAGACCTTCGGCTAATCCGGCTGCTATCAAAGCCGTTACCTGATCTCCGCAACCTGTTTCATCATGAACGCCGCTATCCGCTACAGAAGGAACAGGAATATGCAGTTGAATCTCTCGATTGAAAAGATAAGCTCCCTTCTCTCCATGGGTAATCAGTACATTTTTCACACCTTTTTTCAAAATAATTTCAGCTGCTTTCCGAGCGGTGTGAAAGTCACGAATAGCTACTCCGGAAATTATTTGAGCTTCATATTCATTGGGTTTTAAAATAAAAATACGATCATTCAGAAACTCATCAATAGGTTGATTAATACCACCCGGATCTAATACCACGCGAATGCCGTTATCTGCTGCTTTTTGAGTCGCATATAGCGCCGTGGAGAGCGGGATTTCCAACGCTAATAACATAATTTTTTTTCCGGTTGGATTCATGAACAAAGCCGATGCATCATCCAGATCTTGTTTACAGAAATCGTTATTCACCCCTGGTAAAACATAGATCTGATTTCGTCCATTGACATCTACTGGTATCAGAGCGATACCGGGATAGGTGCCGCCTGTTTCTTCGAAATTAAAAATTTTAACCGCACTGATATCAACCCCTGCCTCCTGCAAGGACTCGATGGGAAGTTTCCAAAAGCCGAAAGGATCACGACTGCTACGGCCAATCATAGCTACTTTCCCTTTTCCTAAATAGGCCGCCACCATTTGCGCCATATTCCGGGCTTTCCCCCCCGGTCCGATTTTCAGTTTACCTCCCAGCGTTAACTCTCCTGCTCCGATTATTCTATTCACTCCCAATCCAATAATATCTGTATTTAATCCTCCTGGAACAATAACGACAAGATCTGACATAGGCGTATCCATCGATTTCATTCAACCATGAAAATATAAAAAATTTGAGTTGATAATTCACTATTATTTATATATTTATCCGATCACATATCATCCACATTCAGGACGATAATTTTCTCTGATGTTTTCAAATGTGGTTGTTTTATTAAGATGTATCATCTATATTTTTTGATAAAAATTCGGTGATTATCCAAAAATAAAGATTCAGGAAGAAATCACTTTCATCAAGAACAAGCAGTGGAAACCAATCTTTGGTAGTAAAAATTAATTTGACAAGATTTTAATTTACAAGGAAAATGACCATGAAGCATATCACTATCCTATTCGCCGTGCTGGGGATAAGCTGGTTTTTATTTTCAGATTGCCAAAAACAATCTGAAAAAAAGAAATATGTAATCGGCTTTTCACAGTGTAACAGCGCTGAGCCCTGGCGGGAAGCCATGAATCAGGAACTCAAGCGAGAAGCGGCCAATCATCCGGAGCTGGAGCTTATCATTTCCGATGCTCAGCAGGATAATTCAAAGCAGGTGGCCGATGTGGAAAATTTTATTGTAAAGGAAGTGGATGTATTAATTATTTCTCCTAATGAAGCTCAGCCCCTCACCGCTATCGTTGAGAAAGCTTATGATAGAGGTATACCGGTGATTGTGATGGACCGTAAAATTTTATCTGATAAATATACAGTTTTTATCGGTGCCGATAATGTGTTAATTGGGGAAGCTGCCGGTCAATATGCGGCAAAACTTCTGAGAGGCAAAGGAAATGTGGTTGAAATATGGGGACTTAAAGGATCTACACCAGCACAAGAGAGACATGATGGTTTTATGAAAGGAATTGCCGGTTTTCCGGAAATAAAAATCATTTATGAGCAGGATGGTGCCTGGTTGCGGCGCAAAGGTCTGGAAATAATGGAAAATGCCTTGCAGCGTTTCGAAAAAATTGATCTGGTATACGGACATAATGATCCCATGGCTATGGGAGCATACATCGCCGCTAAAAATGCAAACCGTCAGCGAGAAATGTATTTTATTGGAATTGATGGGTTGCCCGGACCTGAGGGAGGTGCACAGGCGGTTCTAAACGGACAGTTAAGCGCTACCTTTTTATACCCTTCTGGCGGAAGAGAAGCGATCCTGACCGCTTTGAAGATTTTACGAGGTGAAGCAGTCGAAAAAAATATTACTTTACCGACGGCCACCATCGATAGCAGCAATGCCAAACAATTTATCTAGGGAGAAGTAATGAAAAATTATTACTCACTAGGGATTGATTTTGGAACGAATTCAGTGCGCACCATAGTCGTCAATCTACAAACAGGTGAGGAAACAGCCAGTGAAAGCTGTGAGTATGCCAGTGGTGAACATGGAATTCTTTTAGATCGACGAGAACCACACCTGGCCAGACAATATCCGGGTGATTATTTAGAGAGTCTGGAAAAAGTAATTAAAGCAACGATCATTAAAATATCAGATGGTGGTTTGAAGCCCAATGATTTGTGTGGTATAGGGATTGATGGCACAGGCTCCAGTCCAATTCCAGTGGATGAAACAGTAACGCCGCTGGCTTTCCAGAAAAAATTTCGGAATAACCTCAATGCCCAAACCTGGTTATGGAAAGATCATACGGCGGCAGAGGAAGCCCGTGAAATAACCGAACTGGCCGCCCGGCTTCATCCAGAATATCTTAGAAAGTGCGGAGGAGCTTATTCCTCCGAGTGGTTTTTTTCAAAGATTTTACATTGTTTTCGCGTTGACCGGGAGGTATTTGAGGCCGCCTTTTCCTGGATCGAACTATCCGATTATATTCCTGCCATTTTGTGTGGATATAATACGGTATCCCAGGTGAAACGAAATGTTTGTGCTGCCGGTCATAAAGCCATGTATAACGATCAATGGGGGGGATTACCTGCCCGAGATTTTTTAGCGAAACTCTCACCTGCTCTGGCACAATTGAGAAACCGATTATACCAGAAAGCCTATAGCAGTGATGAAATCGCCGGATATTTAAGTCCAGAGTGGGCCAAGCGTTTGAAATTGCCGGCTGGTTTAGCCATTGCAGTAGGCGCATTAGACGCCCATTACGGAGCAGTGGGAGCCGGAGTTGGTGAAAGTATTTTGGTGAAAATAATTGGCACGTCCACCTGCGATATTATGGTTCATCCGATTAATAAAAAATTGCAGGATATTCCCGGTGTCGCTGGAATCGTCAGAGGGTCAGTGTTACCGGGTTATTGGGGTATCGAGGCGGGTCAATCCGCCGTCGGGGATATTTTTAACTGGTTTGTGACTCAAGTTTTACACCAGAGTAGCGACTACCATCAGGTTCTGAGCGAGAAAGCTGCCCGCTTGAAAGCAGGACAAAGTGGACTGCTGGCTCTGGATTGGAATAATGGCAATCGAAATATTCTCACCGATCCGCACCTGAGCGGTTTGTTGCTGGGACAAACCTTATTGACCAGTGATTTTGAAATTTATCGTGCTTTGATAGAAGCCACCGCCTTTGGTGCCCGACGCATCATTGAGCAGATTGAACAATATGGAGTGAAAATCGATAAAGTAATCAATTGCGGAGGAATCGCAGAAAAAAATCCACTGGTGATGCAAATTTATGCTGATATCCTTGGACGTCCCATGGAAGTAGCGAAAAGTTCTCAGACGGTAGCTTTAGGAGCAGCAATTTTTGGAGGCTTAGCTGGTCTGAAAAAAGTGAAAGGTTTTGAGTCTGTTGAAAAAATTCAGCAACGTGTGTGTCAGGTAAAAGAGAAGATTTTCTATCCGGACAAAAACCAACATAAGGTTTACAACCAACTCTATAGTCTTTATAAAAAATTGCACGATGGGTTCGGTGTAAAAGGCAATCATGAAAACATGTATCGATTAATGAAAGATCTGTTAGAAATCAAAAAATCAACCACGCCATGAATTAAAACGAATCGATATTTTATGAAGAATATATTTCATCTCCGAAAAATTTTTCTTCGTACGTTTGGGATTATTCTCATACTTATTTTTTCAGCTCACGCCTATCAGCGGCCAGACGCCGTATCGCTTAACGGAAGCTGGGAATTTTGCGCGGCTTCTCCGCTCACAGAGCTGGTTGTCAATCGCAGTGGATCTTTCGATCCGCCCGTTCATTATCCAGAATTAAGCGAAGTGATTCCTGAAAAATTTCAACATTCCCTCTCCACAGCTCTCCCACAAAATCCTGAATGGCAAAAAATACAGGTACCTGCTGCCTGGGAACTTTTATTGGGAGTCGATTACAATGGTGCCGGCTGGTATCGGCGCATCGTGAACATTCCTGCCAGCTGGATCGGAAAAGATAAAACAATCTGGATAGAATTTGATGCAATCTCCACAACCGCAGGTGTTTGGTTGAACGGCCAATGGCTAGGAGGCCATGTGGGAGATTATCTTCGCTGGAGAGTGAACGCCAGTCAAGCAGCCCGTCAGGGTGAAAATGAATTATTGGTTTTCGTGGATGAACTACCGGGTCATATTCTACAGGGATTCTTAAGTGTAGTTGCTCCTCATCACGGCGGTATCTGGCAGGAAGTTCGAATGTATCCGAGTAGCAAAAATAGTGTTATTCCGGACGGTATTCAGATTCTCCCACATCCTGAGAACGGCAAAGTTGATATCACAGTTAAGATGAATTCCATACCCGAGAATCCCAACCTGTATCCGGAAATTTCTGTAGGAACTTTTACTCCCAATCGTCCACGGCGAATCTCCACTTATATTCACAGGGGTCTAAAACCCGGTAAAGTAGATTTTAATTCAGGGGTGATTCAATTTCACTTTGAAATTCCAGAACACAAATTATGGAGTCCATCAGAACCATTTCTCTATGCCATTGAATATCATTCACCGATCGGCAAAGATAAAAAATGGTACGAACGAATTTTTCAAACCTTTGCATTTCGTGAGATTCGCATCGAGGGAAGCAAAGTTTTACTCAATGGAAAAGCCCTCAACCTCCGAAGCGTTTTAAATTGGGGATATTATCCCCGTCAAATCAGTCCCGCTCCACCCCTGGAGGTATTGCGGGATGAGTTCTCTTTTTATAAGCAATCAGGTTTTAATGCAGAAACCATTTGTCTGATTATTATGCCTGATTATTTTTATGATCTGGCCGATGAGATGGGAATGCTCATCTGGGAGGAGTATCCCACCTGGCATAATGAGTTCACCCAGAAAGAACTGCCCATTTATCGAGAGTCTTTTCCGAGATTTTTCCGTCGCGACCATCATCATCCCAGTATCATCCTGCGTTCCATATCGGTTGAAGCTGGGGTGAAAGATCAGGAAGTCATGGCTGAACTTGTCGCAATGGCCCATGAGATGACCCATACCCCTGTCCAGGATAACAGTTCCTGGTTCTGGCTGAGCAATGAGAAACTCACCGATTGGTATGGTGAGGACAATTATTGGAACAATGATCGATGGGCCAAACATATACTGGTTGACCTGCCCGCCAAGCTGGATGAAATGCCGGTGAAACCTTACCTCATTGGTGAATCGATGGCCGGGAGTGTCTGGCCAGACCTTGATGCTTTACAACAGGTTCAACCGGAAAAACCTTTATTCAATGGTGTGATGGGTACGGATGCCGCACAGAACGGTCAGACGATTCCATATTGGTTTCCCAGTTGCTACTATTCCTGTCAGCAGATCGAACACTACTTACGAGATCGTTATAACCCGCTTTTACCAGCGGGGCAGGATATTGTTAAAGATTATCTGATACCCCAAAGCCGAAAATATTCATTAGAATTCAGGCGTTTTCAGATTGAACTTTTATATGCGGATTCTCGCTATGCTGGTTGGACTTTATTTTTGGGAAGGGACGTGCCCACCTGTCATAGTGGCCTTTTCGACGACTTAGGTCGGCCACGATGGTCGGCACAGGATTGGAACTGGATAACAAATGCACGTTCACCTGTCACTGTTTCTGAAATTTCAAAACGGAATAAAGAGCTCCCCTTGATTACTCTGGCACCTGAGTTAAAACGCTGGAGAGCAGAATGGAATCTTAAATCTATCCCTGATAAACCATTCTATTTCATGCAGGGAGGTTATGAGGATTTGTCTCAGATTTTTTCTGAATGGCCACAGGCCAAATCTATCAAGGAAACTGATTTAGAAAAAATATCTGACCATGCAATCATAGCGAGCAGTGTTCTCACCTTGCCGTTAATTGATTTCCTGGAAAAGGGAGGCCGACTGTTGTTGTTTACCAGCCGTTGGCCGGGAGGATTAGGAAGTGAGCGCAATATGTACTGGGCCGATGCCATCTTTATACCGCCGGTCGGTCCACTGACTAATCAGGAACGAGCCCACTTATTATCTTTACAGATGTTTGACCTTACTCACCATAAAAGTGAGGTGCTACCGGTAAAAAATTTAGGATTGGAAAACAATTTTGATCCCATCATTCGTTTATTTGAAATACACGCCCTGGATTCTGTTAACATCCATGACCAGCTGACGGCTACCTGTCTTGGGAAAGGATTATTAATCGCCAGTTCACTGGATCATACTTCAGAAGCAGGACAATGGTTGGCAGGCAAACTTATTCAGTGGGCGATTCAGTGGGATGCCGAAAAAGACACCCTCTACCCAGTGACTACTATTCGTACAGATAAATTGAGGAATTTAGCAGTGGCGAGAACCAATTCTATCTTTATGTTGATGGATGACTGGCGATTTCAAATCGATCCGGAGCAAACAGGTGAGAAAGCCGGCTGGCAGCGAAAAGATTTTGATGATACCCACTGGCCACTTTTACAGGCTGGCAGATTATGGGAAAACCAAGGATATTCTTATGATGGAATGGCCTGGTATCGCCGAAGCATAAAAGTACCGGAAGACTGGCGGGGGAAAAAAATTATTTTGGTCGCTGAAGGAGTAGATGACGCCTATCAGCTATGGATTAATGGACAATCGGTAGCTTTTTATGGAAGTTTTACTGAACATTCGAAAACCGTATTTCAAACCAAAACCGAAACAGATTTAACAAACTTTCTGCTGATTGGTCAAGACAACGAGATGGTTTTACAGGTAGTGGATGTTTTTGGTGGAGGAGGTATAACTCAACCGATCTATCTTCGAATCGAATGAGGGTTATTTAAAGAATTTTTTTATTTTTTAAGAAATGCAAATTTCCAATTTCGTTCCTGGAGTAGAACAGCTGCGACAATAATAGCCCCTTTCAACATGAGTTGAAAATCTTTCTGGATTCCATGAAGTCCCAAAATATTGCTCAACAGGCCGATAATAAGCACTCCCATAAAGGTACTTCCCATGGTTCCTCTCCCACCCTGCAAACTGGTTCCACCAATCACTACCGCGGCAATCGCATCCAGTTCAAATCCAACGCCATCGTTGGGATTGCCCTGAAATAGTTGAGCGGCATGAATAATTCCTGCCAGTCCGGATAAAAAACCACAAAAAACAAACGCGAGGGTTCGTATGAGATTAACCCGTAATCCTGCTAATCGGGCTGCTTCCTGATTACTACCGACGGCATAAATATACCTACCCAGGCGCATTTTTCTCAGCACAAACATGAAAACGATGGTAATAAAAATAAAAATGAATACCGGAAAAGGAATGTTAAAGAAAGAAGTGGTGAAGATCTTAAAGCTTTCTGGCGCGGCATTTTCACCAAAGCCAATATTTCGTGAATTCATCCCTGAGATGAAAAGGGCAAAACCGCGAGCAGCGGTCATCATGGCCAGAGTCACAATAAACGATTGGATTTTCCCCCAGGAAGTGAGAATCCCGTTAATAAATCCGGCCAGCGAACCCGCCAACAATCCTGAAAGAATAGTTACCGTGAACCCCAGCTGCCAGTCCATAAGTCCAAAAGCAGTGATAGTGGCTGTTAAGGCCAGTACCGAACCCACTGATAAATCAATTCCGCCGGTAAGGATGACCAGTGTCATTCCCACCGAAATTATTCCTATCTCTGAAACCTGACGCAAAATATTCGCCAGATTATCAAACTTTAAAAAAATGAGATTCCCTTTACTGCTCACCGGAGAAAAGATGATACAGAGCAGAAAAATGGAAATAAATCCTATAAATGGTTTAACTCCCTCCTGCTCCCTAAAAAATTGCCATATTTTTTTCTTCATTTTTAAACCCGGCTAAATGCATACTTGAGAATTTCCTGTGAATTTGTATGTTGAGTCTCCAGCAAGGCCATCTGTTCACCATTGGACAGAACCAGAATCCAGTGGGTGGTTCGCAACAATTCCGGAATTTCCGAAGAACTCATGATAATGGTTACCCCCTGTTGACTTAATTTAGCAATCAGTTGATATATTTCCTCTTTTGCTCCCACATCAATACCTCTGGTAGGTTCATCCAGTAGTAACAATGAGGGTTGAATTAAAAGGATTCGAGCTAATAATACTTTTTGCTGATTTCCTCCGCTTAAGGTCAGAATTGGTTGTTTGATAGTTCGACGTTTTATCTGCAATTCATCATACCAGGAAGTGATCAATGCTTTCTCATTTGATTCTTTTATGAAACCCACGACGGACAATTTATTGAGATAAGAAATTGTTCCATTGAATTGAAGATGGTGATGGGGAAAAATTCCTTCCCCCTGACGATCTTCTGAAAGATACACCATGCGTTTTCGGATCGAGTCATTCGCAGAGTGCGGGGAAAAATGTTGTTGTAAATAGATAATCTCCCCACTGAACTGCGCTTTTAATTCACCATAGAGAAACTTCAACAGTTCTGTGCGGCCTGAACCGAGCAAACCTGCAATCCCTAATATTTCTCCTTCATGAAGGGTAAAATGAAGCCCTTTTAAAGCAAGTCCATTTTTTTCCAAAACAGTAAGATTTTTTACTGCTAAAGTTTCTTTCTCTCTGATTGGCTGGTAATGAATGGTACGTTCAGAAGGAATGTGATGACCAATCATCAGACTAATCAATTGTTCGCGTGAAATATCTGTTTTTGCATATTTTCCTATAAAATTGCCATCGCGCAGAACCACAATTTCATCGGCAATGGTGTACGCTTCGCGTAAACGGTGAGAGATAAAAATAATGGTTTTCCCCTGACTTTTCAGGTATAGCATCTTCTCAAACAAAATAGGGATTTCCTGTTCGCTCAGGGCAGAAGTCGGTTCATCCATAATGATCAGACAAGCTTTGACTTGAAATGTTCTGGCAATTTCAACCATTTGCCGCCATCCCACTGTCAGGTGACGAACTTTCAAGCGAGAAGAGTAAGGAAATTTAAACTCCTGGAGCACTTTATCAGCATCATGATACAATTGGGAGAAATTAATTATCCCAAAACTCTGCACTGGCTCTTTTCCCAGAAAGATATTCTCGGCGACAGTTAGATCCGGGATAAGATTTAATTCCTGATGGATGATAGCGATGCCCAGTCTCTGTGCCTCTCTCGGAGTGTGAGGATGAATTTCCTGTCCCTCAAATACAATCCGACCCTCATAATCTGGATAAATACCTGCCAGTATCTTCATCAAAGTGGATTTACCCGCTCCATTTTCGCCCACCAGAGCAATAATTTTGCCCTGTTCAATAGAAAAAGTTACTTGATGAAGTACTTCCACTCCTGAAAATGATTTACTGATATGGTAGAATTCGAGCATCTCTCGAGTTTGAATAACAATCAGTTAATAGATTTCGTGAGAAAACAGCGCTGAAATACTGATGATCTAAAGTCGATTTTATTTTTCAATACTTTCGTTCTATAATCTTTATTAATGTCGAAGCCCTTTTATCTTTTATTTTTTTTCTATTTTTTACTTTTCAATCTTTCATCTTTAATCTTTAGTTCTTTCCTCTCCCTCGTCGTATTTTCGTCTGAGATTCACCGCCATTCAGCAAATAGAGTAAAGGCAGAGGCCGGTCAATCCCTTCTCGGTAGAGTGGCATCTCTTTCCAGGGAGTCACCGAAAGAACATTCGCCAAATCCATCCAGTATTGTAGTCGAGCAGTGGGAAGATTCCAGGTCATATGAAAATGATTTGCCGGTGCGTAATGTTTATATTCATCCATAGTGGCATGCAAGGGAGTGACGAAAGTATGAGGCCAGGTGGAGGTAGAAGTTTGGCATACTGCTTGACTTAATTTTGCAGGTAATTCTACTGTAACGGCTTCGTCCCAAATCAGAGAGAACATTTCGGACAGGGAACTGTAAGCCAGCCGGGCGGCGATGCCTTCGATTCCTCCTGGCGAAACAAAAGTAACTGAATTACCCAATCCCGGAAAATAATACGGATCGGCCAGAGGGAAAGAAATCTTTTTCATAATTTCCTTTATTGGAGTTCCGGGTTTAGCTGCCCAATCGAATGATGCCGAACCAGAATTGTCTCCATCCACCAATCCCCTTCTTTCCCAAATAGTCTTACCGGTAAGTTTAATCTTCAGCTTTTTTGCCAGCGCTCGCAGCTCCCAGGGTTCCCAGACCTTTCGAAAATCCATAAACAGCGGTGGGTTTCCACCAGAGAGATACGTCATGAACAGCATGGTCAAAAGAGCCTGTACATCCGCTTCGGTAGCAAAGGGAAGGACGGTTTTTTTCCCCCGATGATCGAAAGTCGAATTAAATAAAGATTCCATTATGTCGGCCACGGGTAATGGAATTCCACGCTGATCAGAACCCCATTCCAACTGACTCATAAACCCTCCACCTACCGCTCGAAGGTCCTGGAGCAGATCTCTCACTATGAGATACATTGCCAGACTTTGATTCAATCGTTCGTGGTCGGTATCCGTTTTCAATTCGATCCGCGGTCCGGCCTGATCCTGCAACCATTTTCGCAAATCACCTAATTCTTTCTGATGGTATGCCTTTTTCTGCAGCATATCCGCCAGCAGTTTCATATCCAGGCGAGTGATTTCCAAACCAAATGTATTACGGGTAGCCAGAATATGAGGAAGCGCGGTTTCCATTCCCATCGAATCATGACCAAAGACAACCACACGGCGACCTTTCAATCCCTGATAGGTAACTGCAGCATACGCCCAATCTACTAAAGCGTTAAGAGTTTTTTCAGTCATCACTGGTTCCAATCCACTATCTGGCCAATTGCCCACATTGATGTGAATTAATCCTCCGTACTGGGAGATGGCACCAGAGACGGCATGCGTAAAAACCACACCAGGTTTGGGTCCACTATTTCCACAGGTAAAATTGATGGGGGTATCTTTGGGAAAATGGCTTAAAAGGGACAGAACGGTTAATTGGGGATAAGCCCAGGTATCAGGCACTCCCACCAGAATGTTTACTCCGCGACCTTTGAATTGTTGAGCCACTTGATCGGCCTGGATCTCACCATCTACCAGGATATCGGAATATACCACCGGCACCGGTGTCCCATCAGGCATTTTAACTCTCTGTGCCAGAAGATCGGCGGTCATCCTAATTATATTTCCTGCCCTGATCCGGGAATCTTTATCGATGCGCGGATCGCAGGTGGCGAATACCCCAATCACTGGATAATCATCAAATCGTCCGATTCCACGTGGAAGTTTTTCAGCTTTCATTGGCTTTAACCTTTATTTGAAATGAGAACTTTTACCTCATTTAAGCAAAACCATCTTTTTGGTCTGTAAAAACTGCTCAGTCTTCAACTCATAGAAATAAATACCGCTGGCCAGCTTTGAGGCATGGTATTCGATAGAATGCTCACCCGCCGTCAATTTTTTATTAATTACGGTATCTACTTCCCGTCCCAGTAAATCGTAGATCTTCAGCGTCACCTTTTCAGAAACCGGTAAATAAAAAGAAAAAACGGTAGCTGGATTAAATGGATTGGGATAATTTTGATTCAGGCGGTAGTAGCCAGGTACTTCAGGGTTGGATTTCTCGTCAATCCCTACCCAGGGAGTACTATTAGCCAGAGCGACCGCTTCTTCATAATCGACAATGTAATGCCACCAGTTGTTAAGGATTCCTTCATAAACACCTTCAAAACGTGGAAAATGATGATACCACCATCTCATATATCCACGATGATAATCACCTCCCAGGAAAAACCAATCGTTTCGATTTACGAGGCGAGTCTGATCCAATATAAACGGGTAGCGCTTCCAATTATCACAATAAGAAGTTACATAGCGGGTATTGGCAAAGTCATAATCTGACAATCCATTCGGCGGGTAATGAACATTTCCGCAATGGGCATGATCCGGATTATAGAGATCAATTTGGGTGAAAATCTCCCACATATTCGGATTTTCTGGTGGAGGATATCCCTGCCAGCGACCAAACGTATATGACATAGCGCTTTCAGAGCGATGACCGAAACTCTCCAATGCCTCTGCTACTCCCCTTTCGTAATTCCAGCCCATCACCGATAGTAGTTTATTTAAACCTGGATGAGCCAGGGGAGGAGAATTATACCAGAACGCTCCCGGCCCCATCAATTGCGATTCATACATCCCGCCAAAAGGAAAAGTATAAACCCACACTTCATCGACTATGCCGTTGTTACGTTTGGTATCAAGATCGTAAAAATCCACCATGGCATTATAGTTGAACTTCACAATATTTTGAATTTCGGCCATATATTGCAAGGTACCGGGAGTGTTTCTCCCATATAATCTGTTATTGGAAGGTGTAAAATAATAAATAACCTGCTGCATGGTCATGGGTACTGAACTAATTTCGGTAAAAATATTAGCATCATCGTGAGTTTCTACAATTTGGAAGTTAATGACTCCTTCACTGGCCCAGGTTAAATCCTCAATGATACTATTCACCAGTGAATATGGGTTAGACCAACCCCATACTTGATGAATTCTTCGATTGTTTACCGAATCGATGACAGGATTCTGCACAACCAGGGCAACCTTTACTATTTTCGTCGGAGCATTTACTGATTGAAAATCAGTAACCACATCCACCTGCGCCTGTCCTGATATACTATTGGAATAGGAACGAACCAGCACATTGGTGTTCCCTAAGGCGACGCCAGTAAGCTCTCCAAATTCTCCTACTGTGGCAATGGAGGAATTACCGGTAAACCATAATAAGGCTTCCGTACCCGGGTAATCATATACTTTATTTGACGCATCAAGAGCTTTAACTTTCAGTTTCAAAGTAGTGCCCGGGATGACTTTTATTGGTCTGGGATAAATGTACAATTTGGTCAGAACCAAAGTGCCGATTAAATCCCACTCACCTAAATAGATATAATTTTCCTGAGGATTATGAGCTTTAAATCGCACATACAAAGCTTTTTGATCTCCCACATCGACCGAATCGGCCACAAAAGGGGTATGTAATCTTTGATTGACCAGGAGTTGATAGCTACCGGTTCCACTATTGAGATCACTCTCGGTATTGGCGATTTCCAGACTCCAATCGCCACCAGACCAAAAGAAGATTTTCGTCCTGGAAAATTTCACTGTGTCACTGAAAGCTAGTGTAATACTTAGATCATTGGTATTCTGCGCTCCGGCCATGGTGTAGTTATTTCCATCAAATACATTGTTAATTGAATTCAAGGTAAAGCCGGGATTTACAGTAGCCTGAATTGTGCCTCCACTCAGGCCTTCCAGAATTTCGACTGGATGTCGGATAATCATTTGTGAAAATAAAGCTGAGGCACTCAAAATTTGGATTAATAATCCTATCCAGATAAAGAGAGAAATCGTTCTCATTTTTCCTCCTTGTAAAATACAATATTCATATAATTATTTCTTTATTTACTCCAGAATACTTTAAGAGTCTTCACTTCATATTTTTTCAGATCAAATTTAATAACTTTTCCTTCACAAGAAATAGGTTGAAGATTATCTTCTAAAAAATTTGAAGAATACACCCTGGTCGGAGCCGCCGGAAGAGTTAATTGAGCGGAAGATGATTTACCAGAGGATTCATACAGCTGGAGAACCCAACAATTACTGGCATCTTCAGCTTTCTTTATACTGCTTAAAATAACATTTGCGGGGTTGACCTGCAAAAAGGAGTACTGTGATGGAAATTCTCCTTTTGTGGAGGTGATTTTTTGGACCAGGAGTGGTTCATTCAATTCATATCCGCGAAGAACCGTTTTAGCTTCTCGCCAATCGCCGGGATGAGGATACAAAGCATATCGGATGAGATGTTTTCCCCGATCAGCCATGGGATCCGGCCAGCTGGGTGATCGCAGTAATGAGAGCCGCACCACGTGCCCTTTAATATCATAGCCATATTTTGCTTCATTGATTAAACTGACTCCATAATCGGAATCGGATAAATCAGCCCAGCGCAAGGCGGGAACTTCGATTTTACCTTTATCTTCCTCACGCACTAACTGCGTTGGACGCTGAATCACTGCGTAGGGAATTTCATAGCTAGCATATTCGGTTTGTATATTCAGCGGGAAAGCTACTTTTACCATCATATGCTCCTGCCACCAATCCACCTGAGTAATAAAATCGATACGAGGCGTCTCGAAGTAAAGCACCACATCCTGAGTGAAAAAAGATTGCGGAAAATCTTTGGTCGGATACTCTTTTATTGCTTTCGGATGGAGAAAATCGTGATAAATGCGAAGACATATGCGTACCGGACCGCGTTCATAAATTTCCATCCCACGAAATCGACTGGGATGTCGCTCTTTTAAACCCAGATTCCAGGCATCCCAGGCTGCAGGACGATCGTCAAATAACTGCAATTCATTACCGTTGCCTTTCAATATTTCCCGCTTTTGTTGTTTATCATAAATACTTTTCACCCATCCGGTTTTATCATCAATTACCACTTTGAAAAATCGATTTTCTAAAATATTTTTTTGAACAGAAAGATCATTAGCCAATAGTTCGGGAATTTGTGGTCTGAGTTCGTAAAATCGGTAGCCCAGCGCCGGAACGCTATCAGCTTTAAATAGAATTTGCCGATCAAATTTACCACTCGTTATGATCTGCGAGGGGACTTCCTGTCCCTCGGAATTGAAGATGGCGTATGAAGATGTATCACCTTTCTCCAGGTCAACAGTGGCTATATCACTTCGCTCCCAATTCAATGGATTAAAGACTACCAGCGGTTGACCAGCTTTCATGCCACTGGTATTTATTTGATTTCCCAGTTCACCAAGGATTTTCTTCGTATAAAATTGTACAATCTGCTGCGCCTGTTGATAATCTTCTTCGGCATCACGATAAACTTCATGTATACTGGATCCGGGCAAAATATCATGAAATTGATTAAACAGAACATATTGCCAGGCGTCATGCAAATCGTTTGAAGGATATGGATAAAAGGATTCGGCAAGGCAGGCTAATTTCTCCAGATTAGTTAAAGAGCTTTCCAGCAGTCGATTATACTTTTTCATCCTGGCCTGTGTGGTAAAAGTCCCCCGATGGTATTCCAGATACAACTCATCGTTCCATATCGGCAGATCGATCATTTTTTGTTGTTTAACCCAGTCAAGATAATTTCCAGCCGTTCCGAATTCGATCTGTGGGAAAACATATAATTTTTTCAAATTTTCAATTCGATCCAGCATTTCCGGAGTCGGTCCACCACCATGATCGCCCACTCCGAATAAAACCATCAATTTAGTGAGTCCTGTGTTGGCTTCATATTGACGCAGCCAGTCCACCAGCTGAAATGGGTCTTCAATCCGGTTCACATAGTCAAACGGGAAATAGGCCAGGATGCGGGAATCATCCGGTCCTTGCCACCAGAATAACCGATATGGGAAAACGCTGGTATCATTCCACCCAATTTTCTGAGTGATAAAAGCCTCAATACCGGCCTGAAGGTAAAACTGGGGCATATTCCAGTTATAGCCAAAGGAATCAGGATTCCAGCCAATCTTTACTTTTTTACCAAAATTCCGTTGGAAATACGTCTGGCCAAATAAAAGTTGTCGCCACCAGGAAACACCGCTAATCAGATTGCAATCAGGCTCAATCCAGGTCCCGCCAATAATTTCCCATCGGCCTTGTTTCTCCATTCGCAGAATATCAGAGAAAAGATCGGGATAAAGACGCTGCATCCAATCGTAGTAGGCAGCCGAGCTTTGAGTGTAGGTAAAAGTCGGTTGTTGATCCATCATACGGATCACCGAAGTGAAAGTATTCTTGCAGACTTCCTGCGTTTCGGCTTTTCGCCAGAGCCAGGCGGCATCGATATGGGCATTGGAAGTAAAATAAAGAGTAAAATTTTTAACGAAGCGATCAATTTCTTTTAACTGCGATTTCACTTTCTGGGTTGATTTTTCGAAGGAAAGCCGATCATTATTTTTCAAAGATTTTACATCGATCTGGGAAGCCAGTTTCTGCAATTTATCGTACAATTTTAATTTTTGTACTTTGTCGAAACGTGATTTATCAATCCCGGGATCTATCTTATTTCGAGCACTGGTTTGATAGGTATCGAATCCCAATAATTTTTGTCCTACCAGAAAACTAAGCGATAGATTATCCAGTTCATTTTTGAAAGATTTCAGTTTATCCAGTTCCAGTTCCGCTCGCAACAGTCGCAAGGGCCCACCGGTATTCATGGCTTTAATGAGGATGATAAATCTCATTCCCGGCTGAGCATTCTCTTCGATGACGAATTCACCATCCCAGGGAAAATGTCCCCTGTCTGCTCCATTCACCCACAAATATCCATAGTCGTCTACGGACAGCAGCAGACGAATCGGACCACTCAGCTCCTGACCCATCATGGTTTTGGGGAGGGTGACAGTAGTACGCAACCAGCATGAATCCACATATAACCTAGTCTGGTAATTCATGGACTTCCAATTTGTGACATCGAGGGTCGGTGCGCATAAATCCTGCGGTGACATCTCAAGGATCTGAGCATCACTTGAATATTTCCAATCGGTGAGTTGATAGTGAGCAAGGGAGTTTAAATCAGTCACCAGACGATCCACATCAGTTTCGGCCTGAAGCATGAAAGGGAGAAAACTGAATATCATAAAGATCCTCATCATTTTAGAGGTCCTTTCAAGTTTTATTTCCCGAAAAGTTTCAAATTATTCTTTCGTGCATAATCCCACTGACCAATAAAAATCCACCAGTTGGTGAGTGGCTGTCCCTGATAGACCAGACCGTTATCTATTCCAGGCAAGCTTTGCATCCACAATTTGAACCAATCCAGGCTGTTGCAATTCCATCGTTCACAATTCATGCTTTTCTTTTCCCCCGTTCCATCCGGCTTCCAATCCTCAATATCGCTTTCCACAAAGCGTGGATTCTTCCAGTCATAATCTTTTTCGGCATTGGGCGGATAGTGCGCCCATCCACAGCCTGGATTTATGATCTTATGAGATTTATCACTTCCCACAAATTTTCCCCAGAACAATAAATGTGACCATTGATCGTCAGGCGTATCATCGCGGCCATCAATGTAATTCAAAACCGCTTCGATCTGATGTATATGATCTTCCACTGCTTCAGACAAGCCTCGCTGATAGTTATAATGATATAAGGTATAGGTGTGATTATAAACAGGCAAATCCTTTTCATCCCGATTTGAGTTGCTCACGTCGCCATAAGGTCCGGCCATATTGGATTCCCATAAATGCACCTTTCCACCATGGTACCCCCACAACCAGATTTCTTTTACTTTCTCATCATCTACCCAATAACGACCGTCAATGCGCTCAACAATAGAATAGTAATCGGTAAAAGGAGTCCGCTGCCAGATTTTTTTGGAGGTGGGAAGCGGTTCGAGGAAATCGATGGTTTTGAGGATTTTGTACTTTAGGCTGGGTGTGGCGTTTGGATTTTTATACGCCCGAAAGCGGGAAGCATCATTCAGAAATTCAACCAATCGTTGGGAAAGACTATCCGTTTTATGACGGGTATATGCCAGACTTTCCCCCCAATCACCAGTAATAGATATATCAATCTTTTCACCTTTTACCGGAAAATATTTGACCACCACCACCGGGATTTCAATGGGATATTTAATGCCGGGTGGTTGGCTAACTGCCTGAATTGTTATCGATAACAAAATCCAAAAAATAAAAAAGGAGCGATCCATCATTCTCTCCTCTGGTTGTGGCGAAATAAATTAAAAAAAAATTTTGTTAATCCCTACTTTTTTATTTAAGACCAGCTATTCATCTTTAAAATTTTATAAATCCTATTCTTACTAATAAAGGTTATTCGAATCATATATCTTGATCTATTTTACGAGGAGTAGTCTGTTTTCTTTTTCCGAAGAAATTCCTTCAATCGCATTTTTTACACCCATCATAAAGATCAATCTCAACCATCTAAAATTTTCAGGCACTTTATTTGGAACTCCCGCTCAAAAATTTTATAGCATAGCTTTCACCGTTGGTGGCGCCAAATGAAATATTTCCTGCGGTGATTGGATTTTCGATGCCGGCAATCTGTTTTCCTTCAGAGTCAACCACCGTTATTTTCCAAGGAGTTTCTGACTGATAATCGATAGTGACCTGCAAGGTATTACCCTTTTTTATAAGATAAGAAATCTGTAAATCGATTCCCCGATAATGCAACTGCGTTATTCCGTAAAACTTATCTACAACATACAACGGAGGGGGAATCGCCGGAGTGAGAAAGAATTCATTATTATTTATATCAGAAGTTTCACGAAAACCAATGATGCTGCGGATGAGGTGTCCAGGAAGGGTAGCTCCCCAGCCATAATTTTCTCCTCCTGGTGCTCGATTACCGACCGGCCAGAATTCGTTGGCAACTCCCGGAATACGAAAAGAGAATGGATCGTCTTTATTGACCAGCATGATCGTGGAAGAATCTGTTCGCTGATAAACCCGCTGGACAATATCGAAGATAGCTTGAGCAGCCAGAAGAGGTTCGTTGGCATTCCAGGCGGCTTCGGTAAAAGCTTGCACCGCAGGTGGCCATTGCAACCAGCGTGGATGCTCGACAATATGCTTCAGATTGGGACGAATGGCATCGATCTGTTCCGAAGTAGCAATTCCACAGGTTAGAGGAGCCAGCATGATAGGATCATAAAAATTCTCAAAAATTATCGGCTGATTTTTCCGTCCATCAATATCACGAAACCAATTTTGAAAGAACATCGAATGAGTATTTTGAATGCGATGGGTAGCCTGACTCTCCCAGTATCGCTGTTCTTCTGAATTCCTCATCAATCCGGCAATTTCAGAAAGAATCCTCATCGCTTCCGCCATACTGGCTTCTACATCCACAGTGCGCACAAAAGTCGCCGGATCGCCCTCCCCTTCCACTAAGAAGCGTCGTGATCCATCCTGGCCAGATTCCCAGCTGTTGTTGCAGTGAAACCAACCTTCTCTATCGGTGCGGTGCTGCAGCCACCATTCAACATAGGCTTTCAAATAGGGATAAAGCTGGATAATCCAGTTCGAGTCAGCCGTAGAAAAGTAGATCGAGCGAATGACATGAAAAGGGAATCCCCACATGGGTGCAGTGCCACATTCCGATCCGTCGGCACCAATCATATTCACACTTCCGTCCTCACGAACACAGGGGACGTTGGGCTGGATAGCATCAGCAAAGGTACCGTAAATCACTTCTTTAGCCAATTCCGGATCGGCATAGCTGTATGTCCACATATCCAGAGCCGTTTCACCCAACACCAGACGGGGAGAATGCACCTGCATAGCGTCCCAGTGATGCTTAAAAATTCCGAGCGGGGGACGAATGTTCATGCGCAAAGTTTCCCAGTCATATACCCAGCCATGCTTCCAGGAAAGCGGCCAGTCTCCCTGCAACTTCGGGCATTTGGACCAGAATTCATTATCTTCCTGCAATTTATTTTTAAGGACCTGCAACGCTTCCTGACGTGCCATGGTTAATTCTTCAAGAGTCCATTGTTCATTTTTACCCCGGGAGAGATAGAAAAGCCCGGACCGTTTTGTATGTGGTGCCAGTGTGATGGTATAGGATAACACGGAATAAATCGGTCCTGTCCCTTTTAGAAAAGATTCGCTTGATGGCAGTTTCTCCGTCTGTCGCAACCAATTTTTCCAATCACTTTCAGATACTGCTACATATTGAACTGTACTTTTCCAATCAGATGATAACAGAAATACATCGCCGTACGCCCAAATTTTGCTCACCATAAGGTCTAGATCTGGCCTATATCTTCCAGATAGACCATTGCTTCCCCACCATTTATTTTCCCACAATCCATAAATATTTGTTACGTTTACGATAATTTCTTTTTCTTTATCAGAGTTATTTTCAATTTCCAGGAAGCAGGATAGAGAATTCTCACGAGGTAAAAAATATTTCAGACTGATGGATATTTTCTGGAACGACCAATCGTAACTCAGCATGTTTTTGGTGTGATACTGGGAATACAGTTCAGTCTGCCGACGTTCAAAATCGTTGCTTTCGATGAAATGAACGCCATCAATACTCAGGCTAAATTGTAGCATCGATAGATAGTTGACGTGCCCCTGTGGTCCTTCCCCATAACTGCCCCAGAACTGTTTTTTCCAGTAGCCCATTCCCAGAGGAGGCAGCGAACGGATAACACCACTACGGTTAAACACCATTGAGTGAAAGGGATTATCGAGGTAGCCGTGAGGAGTGTAATTCTCAATAGGTACATTCACATAGAACTCTTTATTTAACCCTGAGGTCGAAAAATTCTGAATCGTATGATTTTGAGCCTGGCAGATAAATAGCAATACAGAAGCATAAATAAAAACCAATGGTAAGAGCTTAAACAAAATTCAGTCTCCTGGTTAATGCACCTTTGTTATCGTATCAATAACATTTTTCGGATAGATTTAAACCCATTGGCTTGCAATCGATAAAAATAAATTCCCGAGCTCACCAATCGATTTAAATTATCTGTGCCATCCCAATCAATAACCATTTTCCCGGCTGAGACATCTTTATCTAATAAAGTTTTCACCAACCGACCAAGCATATCATATACTTCTAATTTTACTTTTCCTCTTTCTGGGAATATAAAAGAAATTCGGGTAGAGGAGTTAAAAGGATTTGGATAATTTTGTTCAAGGTAAAATTTATCGGGTACCGGTAGCTGGGAATTTTCGATCTTAATATACACATCGTTTAATTCACCTGGTGTGCCATGGTTGGATGAAGCAGCCCAGCTTTCCGGGAGACTGTTATCCAGAAAAGGATTTTTTAAAGCCAGGGTTGGTCCATTACCATTGGGTTGAGTTGGCCAGGGAGAAGTAACGCCAAAAGTAAGTGAGTCAACTAAATGACCCTGCGAATCATAGAGTCGAATCAATTCGCCATCACTACTCAGACCAAAACCCATATTTCCCAAACAATTTGTCACATGCGGAAAAAATTGGGTAAAGGCATTGGTATCACGACAAACCACAAGGTACCCATCTACTGGTAAAACAGTTCCTGATGGGAAAGTGAAGATATGATCATCTTGAGAATCTTTAAATTGCCATCCTGAGACATCCAGAGCAGTTTGGGTCGAGTTGTAAAATTCAACCCAATCTTCGGTTTCAAAAGTGGGGGCAGAATTATAATTGATCTCGTTAATCACCACTGGACTGGTTTGCAGGGTATCTAATTCAAAAACAGCAGTTATCGTCTGCTGATCGTTGAACTGTATACAAATATTTGACACAGCTGGAGCTGATACTCCTGACCATTCTTTAAATCGATAACCAGGTTTAGCAATGGCACTCAATTTTATGGGAACCGACGGAAAATATTTTCCGCTCCAGGGAAAATTATTTAAGAGCAGATGATTGATTTTAAGAAAACCAGATCCCGCCGGGGAAACATTCACATGTATTACTCCCACTCCACCATCAAATAATTGAAATTCTTCGATGATATGCTGACGCATAAAATCACCGCGCAAGCGGGCAAATTCCCGCGTGACTTCGATGTGCGAATACCACTCATCCATGGAATCGATGGATTTCCCCAACCACCAGGGACCGACAAAACTATATTGCCAGCGGGAAATATGATAGGGCATGGCGTCCTGGATACCGCTTCGCATCTGATCAATAATTTGCAATACCCGGCTGGAATCAAAAGTGGTATTCAGATGATCGGCGAAGCGATTGATAAAATCTTCTCGAAAAGTCTGATTTTCCAATAGATTGAAAAATAATAAGGTGGTACCATTTTGCTGACTTCGCATTTCAGCAAAGGTATTGGCATCCGGACCCAGGTGCCCGGCATGAAATGCATAATCCATATCATATAACATCCACTTCCATTTCCCATCCGGAGTACGTGGACGCCAGCATCGCACATTGTTCCAGGGCCAGTCTGGATTGGCAAAATAGAGCACAGACAAAATATAGTCCATAAAATTGTCAACATTCATCAGAGTGGTGACATAATTATAATTCGCCGGTATAGATAAATCTTCGGTGCTGACAAAACTTAAAAGCATATGGTAGTGAGAAGCATCACCATGACGAACGGTATCCCGTTCCACAAAATCAATGTTATCCGGATCGACGCCATGATTCGATGCCAGATAATGCTCATTCATCTTTTCCCGGAGGTTGTGAATTCCCCAAAATTTCCCATTGATAAAAACCATGGCCGGTCGATAGGCTTGAATATCAATATCTGTTTCTGCCACCAGGGTGTGCATCATTGCATCGCGGAAAAAGGTTTTTCCCCAATCCTGACCCGAATTTCGCAACACAATGGCCTGAAATTCTGAGATTGGTTTGGAGAGAAATATCTGGTAATTAATTTCTGGATAGCCATAACGGTCGCGAGCATATATAGCTAATGATTTCTGCGGATACAATCGGCTCCAGGAACCAAATATTTGCACACCGGCATCGATGCTGAAACCCGGAGTACCGTCTGGTTCAAAAAATTCAATATGCACCGGTTTTTCCCAATCTTTCCAGAAATTTGCTCCAAAGTGAGGATAATCAGGACTGGCATTAGGTCCCATCACATAGATGCCACTTTCCCAATCAAAGAAATTGGCTGGATCGGTAGCAAGCGAAACAATCGGTAAGGTATATTGCTCATTGATAAAATAAGTTTGGGTAACCGTTGGGCTGGGGAGATAACCGGGTGCAAAAGTGCGAGCCCGTAAGACTGTGGTCGAATCGATGATAATCGGTCCAGTATACTGGAGACAGGTATCAATAGGGGTAGTTCCATCCAGTGAATAAAATATAGTGGCTTGAGGAGTAACAGAAGTTAATGTGACCTGCACCGGATTATTATAAATGCCAGCGGATAAAGAAAACTGTGGGGATCCAGCAAATTGCTGATAACCAGGGGTGTTATTGCTGCTTCTGGGAGTAGGCTGGCTGAACATATACCAATTATTTGAACCATCGGGTTGCCGGCCGCGCGAAATATCCGGCGGCTGATAACCCGAATTGACACTATCCAGTAAAACACCAGCCGAATTTGTTAAATATACATTTTCACCGGTTGAACGTAATTGAAAATTGGTATGAAGATCAGGAACCTGGAGTTGGAGAATTTGTGCAGGACCACGGGGATTAGGTGGAATAGAACTCATTTCAAAAGTGAAAAAAGGAATTAACGTCAGGTCGGATGAATAGAGTTGTTCATTATGCACCTGCAGAGCCAGTACATTCTCACCATTTTGAAGCAGGTGTCGATCAATTCGAAAAAGATCGGGAAGGATTCCCCGATAGAGTTTAGCTTCGTGACTAGAGTTGGCAAATTGATTATAAGCAGGGGGTGTTCCGATATAACCAATATTTTCCCTCGCAATTTCAATACCATTTAAATAAGCGACAAAAGCATCGTCATAATCCACGTGCAGGAGGATGCCTTTAATTTCACTGGTATCAGCGACGAGAATTTTTTTACGAATAAACACTGAGATGGGGCCGGGAGTAAAAGGATCCGGTGGACCCACATCGGTTGAGTCATCACCATCGCCATAACCAAAGCCACTTGGTCCTGCCAACCAGCCAGAATCATCAAAACTCACACTCTTCCAATCGGCAGGTGGTTGTGAATTCCCCACAAAATATTTCCATTCATCTCCCCAGCTGATGACAGTTTCTAAATGAATAACCAGCCCAGATTTACCTTTGCCAGAGGCGTAGATAAGCAGAAATTCCCCTGGCGCCAGACTGATATCCGGAAAAATCCAGCGAAAAGGATTTGTTCGACTATCGGATAATCCGTAATTGTGTAAATGAACGGTCGTCAGACTTTTATTATAAAGCTCGATCCAATCTGAATAATCACCATCCTCATCTGGAAGAGTCATGGTATTATTGGCCAATAGTTCATTGATAACCACATCTTGTGAATAGGTTTCTGTAAAAAAAATGACTACCAATAAAAGGTATAGCATATTGCGTTTCACTTTCATGTCAGACTTTTCTTAAGGTAAATACTCTTATCATTTATAAACCAAAATTCGCATTTTGTTTTTACTATTCATTAAAAATTTTCACTTCTCATCTCACCACTGGAAATTCTGAAATTCGCAATTTCGTGCAACCATAGGGTATTAAAATAATATCTTCGATGGGTTCATCACTTCTGATGGATCCCCAATACGGACTATAGGGAAGCGGACCAGTCACTCCGCCATATTTTTGCCATTGCGGAATTTTTCGACCTTTTGTGATAATTTCAATGGGCGCATTCTCAGCTTTCCAGGGTTGTGGTAAAACCGGTAAGGTCCTTACCTGAAATGCAGAATCGGGATTATCGATACAGGCTCGCAAAATTCCATAATTCCAGGGAGAAGAGGTTGTTACCTCATAAGTAGCATAAGGCCCCTCCCCCTCCAATTTATTCCATTGTTCCTGCAACTTTAACGCAAAGACCAGTGGACCTCTTTCAATACCTACTGAACGTTCATGCCAGAATGATATTCGAAATCTCATCGGCAAAGTCAGGGTGAGGACATCGCCCTTTTGCCAGGTACGATAAATTTTAACTATCGACCCGGCCTCTGGTTTTTGATACTCTTTTCCATTGATCGCAATGACCGCCTCTGCACACCAGGCGGGTATATGAAGGTGGAGTGGAAAAAAAGCAGTCTTTCCTTTTTCTAAAGTGAATGTCACAGTTTCATCAAAAGGATAGTTTGTTTTTTCGGAAAATGTTACGGTTACTCCTTCGGCCACTTTGGCGGTAACGACAGAGGGAGCATAGACCAAAACCGCCAGTCCGTTATCAGGGGTAGCCAGCCAGAGATTAGCCGCATATTTCGGCCATCCCTGATGATAGTTAGCCGTACAGCAACCGTAACCGGTTTCCAATCCGAACAAGGATTCGGTTTCACCGTGCTTGGTGGTAAAATTGTGCCATTCAGTATTGCAGACAATTTGATTGGGTATTTGGTAATATTGTCGACCGGTGAAATCGGCTTTGCTCTGGGCTGACATGGCATTATAAGCTACTCGCTCTAATATATCCATATAATCCGGATCGCCGCTGATCTGTATTAAGGTCTCCAGACTGAACATATATTCTACCACTGTGCAAAATTCAGTTCCATGAGTTGGATCGGTTCCATGCAATAATTCGTCACCGGACCACAGTCCTTCAATCTGGCCATGATATTTCATTAAATCTTGAATTCCTTGTTTCACCGCCTTTAGGTATTTTTCATCCCCGGAATATTGATACCACACCGCAGGTTGTTTAATAGCCATAGCAGTATTTACCCCATGCCAGGAATCCGGAAATCCACTGGTAAACTCTTTGGTCCAATCTTCGGTTTGTTCGAAAACCATTTTGCCTAAATCGAGTAGAAATTTTTCACCGGTGCGGTTATATAACCAGTAAATACTGGCCAGATTTTCACCTCCCCGACTCTTGGCCCAATGCGTCCAATAATCCAACGGTTTGCCGGGTAACTGTGCTTGCTGATAGTGGAAATATTTGAGCATGAAGTCGATCACCCGTTCATCGGCGGTTGCCTCGTAATACTGCTGCATCACTTTGAGCATCACCATATGAGGCCACCAATCCATTTTGGCTTTTTCCTGCCAGGCCTGTCGTCGTTCCCAGCGGGAATCACCAAATACCCGTGTACTATCAGGAATAGGACCAAAATAACCATCTTCGCGTTGACTTTTCAAAACGGCCTCCACCCACTTCCGGGATTTATCAATGAGTGTTTTATCTTTAAGTATATAGGCTAAAGGCAGCAATCCATCCAACCAGTAGGGTCCGCGTTCCCACGCATCTCCCAGACCACCCAGCCAGCCGTTGTCAGGTCCAACATCCCTCCAGATTTCATCCAGATGACCGGTCATGCCTTCTGCTGAAAGACGTAATTGCTCATACAGCCAACCTTTCGGTTCAATACTTCCTAAAGGCAATTGCAAGTAGGCACTCTCCTGTAAGGGTGGTCGATTGGATATGTAGTTGATATTCCCCGCCAGGAGCTGAGAAAAAACTATGACAAAACCAACAATTATTTTTTTAACCATTTCGTTTCTCCCTATTCATGAGTGTGCAGACACTATTCTTAATTACATATTTAATCAATTTCATCATACCATCATCTAAACAATCTTCCCAGAATTATTTTATATCTGTCGCGTTTTGTTCACCATCTTATAATGTATATCAGATAAGCTTCGCAATTTTTCAGCACTCCATTCCGGCGTTATATCCCGCTGAGGATTGGCCAGCATTTCATATCCCACCATAAATTTTTTTACGGTAGCAGAACGGAGCAATGGTGGATAGAAATGCATATGAAAATGGCACTCTGGATGATTCTTTCCATCCGTCGGAGATTGATGAAATCCGGCTGAATAAGGAAAGGAAACGTGAAAAAGATTGTCATAGCGAATAGTCAGACGATGGATAATTTCTGCCAGTGATTTTTTTTCCTCTAGTTCCATTTCTAAAAGATTAGAATAATGACGTTGAGATAGAATCAGGGTTTCAAAAGGCCATATCGCCCAGAAGGGAACCAGGGCTGTAAAATGATTATTCCGTATGACCACACGTTTGTTCAATTCCTGTTCAAGATCGAGATAGTGGCAGAGCAGACAGCCCCCTTTTTGCTGATAATAAGACGACATCTGGTAAAGTTCTTTTGTCGGTTCACCAGGTATTGATTGCTGGGCCCAAATTTGCCCGTGGGGATGGGGATTACTACACCCCATAATTGCTCCCTTATTTTCAAAGATCTGGACATAATTTATCTCTGGCCTTTCTCCAAGCTGACGATATTCTTCTACCCAGATATCAACTACTTTAATGATATCATCCACTGACATTTCCGGTAGTGTAAGATCATGCCGCGGTGAAAAGCAAATCACCCGGCATTGACCTGGTTCACCGCGGGCAATGAGCAAATCTCGGTGCTGGTATCCCAGAGGAGGCGTATCGGGTTTCAAGGCACTGAAATCATTATCAAAAACGAAGGTATGCTGGTAAGCAGGATTTTTTTGTCCATTAGCGCGGGTATTACCGGGACAAAGATAACAACCGGGATCATACTCAGGCAATTGAATAGCAGGACTTTCTTCGAGCTGACCTTGCCAGGGGCGCTGTGTCCGCTGAGGCGATACGAGTATCCATTCCCCGGTAAGCATATTCAACCGCCGATGAGGATGATGCAATAAATTAAGTTTTTTCATAATTTATTCAATCATCAATACTGACTTGGCTTTAAATGTGTTTTTTAACTTTTCGTATTCCTGGTAAAAATTTATGGTGTAAATATTAACTTCGACATTGAAATATTCAATTCCTATTTCTGGTAAACATCGATAAGAATTTTAGCCATAATAGAATCCCAGATGTAATTAGAAGGGCTTTCCTGTACCGGATAATCGGGACTATAGGATTCCCAGAAACGATGATTTAATTTTAACTGGGTGACCACGGCCAGCATCATCTTATCCGCTAATTGTTTAGCTAATTTATGATAACCATAGTTTTGTAATCCCTTAAAAACCATATAATCCCACAATAACCAGATGGGTCCATTCCAGCGACAGCAGCCATCTACAAAGGGAGTATAGTGTGGATCGTCAGCTGCCAGGGTAGGCACTCCATACATTCGCCAGAAGGATTTTTCATTGGTCAAATGGTTCACCAATGCTTTTGCCTGTTCTTTACTTGCCAGGTGAGCCCACATGGGAAGAAACCCAATAATCTCTTTTCGCTTTAGACTTTCACCTTCAAAAATGAAAGAATTATCGGACATGGTCACATGGTAGTAAAACTGATCCTGTTTATCCCACATATAGGTATTGACCAGCGACTTAATTTTTTCAAATTTCTGGTTCCAGGTCTTTGCCTGTTCCATGAGACCCAATTCTTTGGCCATTAGTTGCAAATAATAGATTTCATTAGCCACCTGGCAGGTCAGATCAAGAGCGTCCAGTTCATCGGAAATATCGCGACCTTCATCCTCTCCTTCTGAAAACAGCTGGAAGACCACATTCCATCCGTCACGCACATTCTCAATGATGCCGTACGGTCCCCATTCAAACATTCCATCTTTATCTTTATCTCGCTCTTTTTCTAAATAGTCAATGAACCTACTGCCCGCTTGATAAGCATCTTCCAGAAATTTTTTATTTTTGCTTACCTGATAAATTTCCCAATTCGTCCAGGAGAAGAACGGTGCCGAGGTGGTAGCCACTCCCTCATGGGGATAAACCTGAGGACCACGTGGACCATGCCGATACCCGATGAGACCATCTTCATATTGCTGCTCAATGTAAATACGCTGCGATTCCTCGGCTGATTTCGCATCCAGATAAACATAAGGAATCATGGACAGAGATTCATGCATTACCTGATGTCCATGTCCCCAACCCCAGATTGGGTTTCGTGAGAAGACATAAAAATTAAATTGAGTTTGTCCGGAGGGCGGCAACATGCATTGCCGGACCAAATTAAATGCCCCCAGATATACAATTTTCTCAGCCGAAGTTTTGAATTTAAGGCGAGGAATTGAAGCAAATAATTGAATATTCTGATCGAGATAGTGTTGAGTATGAATGTTGAAAGCTTCATGCCATTCAGCAAAAAGTTCACCTTCATTTTCTCGAGCATCCTGTACACCTCTTAAAAAACGTACTGTGACGCTCTCACCAGGGAATAATTGGAAATTCTTCTGCAAGGCAATGAATTCAGCCGATCCACTGGTCTTTTCGTTTAACTTCAAAACTTCTGCATGCACTTTGCTCAATCTTTTTACGGTGAAGTAAAAATCCTTGACATCACACCCTTCATCTGTGCCATAGCTATCTGGAAACAGACTGCAGGAGAGAATGTTGCGAAAATGTGTAGGATATCCACGATTGGCATACAGATTACTATGTAAACGTATAGTCGATTCATAATGGGTAAACACATAACCTCGATGGGTAGAATCGAATCGTACGACCTGCATCGAATCCTCGGGAAGATGAATGAGTGGATAAAGATTAAATTTGAATTCTCTCTTACCGGTATTCTGAATGAATAAATCCACCAGTGCCATACCGGAACTATAGACAAAAAAAACTTCCTGAACCTGCAGGTCTTTAAATGGCTGATATTCCAGAACTGCCATATCGGGAAAAGAGGCAATTACCTTCGGCTTTTCGACAAATTTATTGATTTCATCTATCACCACATTATTTACTTTCCAGACGATCATCCAATCACCAGCATACTGGCTTTGATAGCGAATCGGGCAATCCAGAGTAAAGTAATCCAGAAAGTAGGCTTTATCGGCAAAAAAACGGGATCGCTCCATGGCAGCCGCATAGGTGGTAAATAAAGGATCATCCGTTTTCGCATTCAGAATAAGATAGTTATCACTAACTGTCACTTGAGCTTCGATATTAATTACCATCAACAATGTCAGAAAGACCCAAAAATGCACCATTTTGATAATCATAAAATTTCCTCTTTCAATATTTTTAATAAAATCGCTTCGGATCATAATTATTTTTTCTTACTGGGACTGAAAATCAGCGTATTATTTAGATCTTTAATCCGCGCAAAAAAAGCATAACCGCCAAAATTATTTTCAATTTTTAATAAAAGTTTATTCCAGCCTTTTTTCAAAGGTAGGGGCACGGTATCCTGATCAGGTTCAGAAATCCGAACCAACAATTTGCGATGGATGGTCTGATCGTTAAGAATAACTTTCACGCCATCATCTGAACCTAATAACAATGGTAAAGTCTGATCCACAGGTGAATAAATGAAAGTCAATGCATACACGACCACTAATTCATATGGATCCACCTTATCCCATAACTGGAAACGTCCGTTGGTAGGAGTTTTATATAATTGCCACTTTACCCGTTGGCTATCCGCACCAAGATAGGTTTTATTGAAATCAATTTCCTGCTCTGGGGGATAGACAGTATCCAGTCCAAGCCGTTCCTCTTCCGACTTCCGCTGGTTAGGAAAGGGACCAATGATGTACCACTCGGGAATATATTTCCGTACCGGTTCCAACAGCAAGGCATCAATTCCCAGATGATAGGAAGAAGATTTGGAATGTTTAGCCGCAGCAATAAATCTTAATTCCAATTTTTGGTTGAAAATCTGTAGATCAGACAAAACAACTTTTCCACCGGGGATAGTTTCTTTAGCATAACCCGCCAATTTTCCAATCTTTTGATTATTATGATAGATTTCCCAATCGCCATAGGTTGGTCCTTTGGTGAAATACAAATGAATATTGAAGCGTTCCTCTTCTGCCTGAGGAATAGTCAGGGTAAAATCCGATACTTTTCCGACTGGAATTATTTTTAATTGCTGAAATCCGCTCCAATCCGGTCCAAAATCAGACATATCTTCAATCTGGTACGCAATGTTTTTACCCACTGGAATCAATGACTCACCTTCCATTACTCCTGACGGAACAGCGACTCTGAGTGGTATACGCAGGCTGGCTTTTAAAAGAGGCGAAAATGCCCGATGGGGCTCTTTTTGATACCAGTAAGCGGTACTGCTGTAATCGGCTATTTCGGTATTGGCATGACCATGTTCAATGGTGAATTTCAAAGATTTTTTAAAGGGTATGGCGTCTCCAACCTGAAAACGGTACGCTGCAATGCGTGCCAGAGAATCATTTTTAATTATAAGACCATGATAGGGTGAATAGAATTCTCCCCGGTTGAAATACCATCCGCTGGTGAAGTAATCTTCAGTGCCTGTTCCATACATGGATGGAGATTCTTCGTCGTCCACATACACCATTTCATCCCCTTCTAAAAACCACAAATTCCGGTTATAGCCCTGCATGCTCATATTTACTCCCACGAAATGGCCCGTGCCTTCCACTTCCAGAATCACATAATTTTGCCCGGGAACTGTTCGAATATCTCTTTTCCAGAAAGCATGGAAATAAGCGACTTCTGGCTCTAAAGGTTGTAGCAATTTCTGATAATCAATATGGTAATAAAAAGCATAAACTTCCTGCCCGGTTTCATTTTCCACCTCAATACGGGCAGATTTTTGGAAAGGCATGGGAAAATAACTGAAATACCCACCGCTGGTCATACCGACAAAGTGTGAGAAATAATGTTTGTACTGAAAACCAGTCCCAAAAAAATCACCGACCGGAACTTCTACCGAAGGACTTACTTCATCATCCCAAAACATGCGTAACACAATTCGACGTAAAAAATAGGGATCTCTCGAATCGATCGTGACCCAGATGCGAGTAATCACCCCCGGACCCTGGATATAGGCCAGAGTTGCTTTTTGTCCGGGCAGCAGATTAATCCGATCATTATTACCACCCGTCGTGTCATAACTGGAAATCTGTTTGAAAACACTATTTTTTAAATAAGGTAATTGGGATGGAGAAATCAAATTATCCAGAGAATACTGAGCCAGAAGCATTGAAATCAGAAACAGAGTCAGGATGATGGTAAAAATACTTATTTTCATCGTGCCAACCTCATGGTATTATATTCTTTTAATTATTTAAGCAATCATTATTTTCGCTGTGTTTTTTCTTCCATATCCTTTACACAACGGAATCCCACTGTGGCATTGCGCTCGAAACCAGGGCTTACCCGAAGTAACATTTGCGTTTTATTCAGAGGTTGAGGACCACCCTTCACATACCACCAGCTTGAGGTAGGAAAGTAATAACTGCCACCTCGGATAATAATAAAATAGTAAGCACCATTATCATAGATATCATTGGTTAATTGCCAGACATTGCCCACCACATCCATAACGCCAAAACGACTTCCACCAGAAGGAAATGCATCGACAGCTGTGGGATGATCGAGGCCCACATTACAGCGGGTAGAATCGAACTCATTCCCCCATGGCCAGAGAATGGTATCACCGCCCTGTGCCGCATATTGCCACTCTGCTTCAGTGGGCAACCGCTTACTAGCCCAGTGAGCATAAGCTGTAGCATCTTCCCAACTCACATAAACGACCGGATAATTTCCTTGACCTTCCGGATATTTTCCATTTTTCCAATGTCGCAAAAAATTAACAGTATCGGAAGGAACATAATGAGTGGTTTCTAAAAATTCTTTAAATTGTCGATTGGTGACCGGATATTGATCCATAAAAAATGTTGACATGGAGATAACTTTCCCGTTTGGAAAAGTGCGGTAAGGAATAATGCCCTCCTCATCTTTATTTTTGAAAAGATAGTTATCGCTTCCCATGATGAGAACCATTCCTGAAGGCACTTGACTCACAAGAGGAGTAGAAACCCGGCTAGTAATCAATCGCGGTGTTTGTAAAGGTAAAGTAAGTACCCGTTCGTCCAATAATTCTTTTCCCTGAAATAACTGAATCACTAATTTTCCCTCGTACCTTCCAAATTCCCGATAAATATTCAAAGTCTGTTTTTTAACCTGGTATATCTTGGGAGTCGCTTGATAAGAAGGCATCCCGGTCCAAATTTTGATTTGTTCACCCTGGTTCGCTTCGATAATTAATTCATCTAAATCCAGTGAGACCTTCAAAAGTCTGGGCAGTCGGGCCAGGCAGTCAACATTTCCCTCCAGACGAGTATTCAACCAGCGGCGATCAAAAGCCGTGGTCCTGGCACGGATGTAGTGCTCTCCATCAACCATGACCTGCTCAATTTCTTCATGATGATACAGACTCACCCAATGAGTGGTGGTATCATTTCCAGTGCGGAATAGAGGTTGATCAAAACCTTCGGGAATCAGACTGAAAACAGTGTAGAGAGTCTTGTGGAGCGATGGCCATTCATTCACCCAGATACTATCTTTCAGGGTTGGGATCAGTGGTGTCCATTGCTGGCTGTAAAAGACCGAAGAATTTTCGCGCAGGATTCGAACCAGCTTACCGAGATACAGATATTCTTCTTCCATCCAGGTGGGTCGTCCGGGGCGATAAACATTTACTTCTACTCCATACCCATTGAAAAACGCGACGGAAGTCTCACGGTGCATTTCGCCATCAAACATCTGGCACACCCGAAAAATAGTATTATCAGGTTTAATGAGCTTATTTAAATTTAAGGGAGGGGGCATAACAATAGCATCATGCACCCTACCGGTGATAATTCCAGGCATATCTTTGGGAACTGCCATTCCCTCGCTATACATCACCACCCCGGGCTTGACGCGGTCAGCGGCAGCCTGCAGATCGGAAGTTGACCATCCATAGGTATCAAGAATCACTCCATCCGCATCGATGGCTTTAATGAGTCGAGCCATTCCCTGATAGGGATCTTCCTGCCGCGTACTCTGATCCCAGGGATTATAAGCGATAAAAAATTTTGTTCCTTGCTGGCGAGAAAAATCAGCCAACTCTCGTAATTCAGGTAAGCCGCCCGGGAGATCTCCATATAGATCCCATTGATTGCGCTGATCCAATCCTAATGTTGGCCAGGTGGGCCACAAAATGTAGATATCCCACCCGCCGAATAATCTTTTCCCCATTTGCAAATAATCAGCAAACTTATAACCGCCCTGAAGCTGATCATAAAACTCATGATCCCAGGCCATTTGAGTAGTTATAGCAAAACAGTCTCGAATCCAGGAGAGATCTGGTCGCTCATACAGTTGATTATCAAACTTTTCCAGATCATAAAGATAGCGTTTTTGAAACATCAGGCGCAATCCATTCTGCCATTCACCTTCATAAACCTCCACATAAAAAGTATACTCCACACTAGCCTGTGGAGGTAATTTGGTGTACCAGCGTCTTTTTTCTCCTCCCTCACTATTGGTTCGACGGGCAATGGCACAGAGATGATTACCGCTTTTTGTTCGGATTTCCGAATAACCAGTTTCCCAGGCATTATCAGGAAGAATAACTCCCACTGCTCCTAATCCGGGTCGAAATATTTTCGTTCTGGCCAGCGACCATGGTCCGGATGCCGTTAGATAAAGCCGATCTTCAGATTTCCCAAATGGGACAACATTCGATAAAAAAAGGGTGTCAGTCGATACATTTCGAAAATTGATCACTGTTTTCCAGCCAGTTTTGAACTTTTTATCGATCAGCCACAATGCCTGCAAACCTTTGGGAAATAAAAAAGCGGAACCTCCAGATTGTTGAAGCACCCTATTTGCTGAAGAGTAATAGGTTGTATCATTGATATCCAGGCTGAATAAATCAATAGCATCGGGTAAGGTAACAGTTTGGCGGTTACTCAATTCAAAACCTTTCACCAGCAAACCATTCTCGGTGTCAAGGATCAGCTGTTTCAGGAGAATTGGATTTACTTTTTTATCGCTGGCGAATAAATTCCACAATGGAATAACGAAAATTACTAAAAAGATTAAAAAATATTTTTGCATATTCTTCCTGTCTAATGGGTGAAAATGGTTAGGTGGTGTTGCCGAAATTCAGGTTGGGAATCCGGCGGAATCATCACTTGTATTCTATCTTTTTGTAAAACCGCGCCTTCGATGCTTTTTATCTTGTCAGCCTGCCAGACCCTTATCCAATAAGTTTGTCCAGCCAAACCCTCGACCGTTAATTCAGTTCTTTCAGGCCAGGAATTTATTGAACAAATTTTTAGTTCTTTATTGCTGTCTCCCCGTTGCGAAGAAGGAATAATCGGAAGTAATTCCAAAGCAGGATCGACTTGCATTTCAATAACTATCGGAAAATTTGATAACAATATTTCTGTTTCAATGGCTAAATTTTGTGGATATTCTCGGAGAAAGTAAGGAATATTTTTCCCGTTGAGCTGGACGGATTGAACGATGGTTCCTTTTCCGGCAGTTGGTGCAAAGATCATTTTGTGATTATTTATATTATTTCCTGATACTGTACATCTGATGATGTTTTCATTTCGTTCAAAATTTAAATCAATTTCTGAATTGCCCAGACGATAGTTGGTGATCTCCACTCGATTCCAGTCAGCGGGGAATTGCGGTTTGAATTCGATGACCTTTTCCAGAACATTTCCCTGCAGCCCCAGCATTCCGCGCACCAGAGGTAGCACCACTCCACCGGATGAGAAACCCTGATGGGAGACCGATTCTTCCAAAGGCGTATTAAAAGCGCCGGAGAGAACTTCCGGCATCATCCCTAAGTTGTCTGCGAAAGTGTGCTGAGCATTTGATTTCAGAAGTTGAAAACCAGACAAACTGAAGTGATGCTGGTAAAGGGCAAAATTTACCCAGCCGGTGACGAATGGCCACACGGCTCCATAGTTATATCCTACCGGTTGATAAAATTTACTCTTTTCCGAAATCAGGCGAACCCCCCAATCGGTGGTCATTTCCGCTGAATTTAATTTTTCCATAGAGCTGATGGTCTCCTGGAAAGTTCCAAAATTCCACATCAAAGCCACACTTAACCAGGGAGAGATTTCCTTTACCTGTTCCTCATTTGCATTGAAAGCATAAGTGTAAAATCCACCTTCTGAATACCAGAATTTTTTTTGAAAAGTATTTAGGGCTTTTTGGAAATCTTTTTTTGCTGAGGTTTCCATCTTTTTATCATTCACTATGGCCGCCATGACTTGCATATCCTGGGTGGCTTTTATCCATACCGCGGCCAGGTAGATGTCAGTCTCAATACCAGTTAACTCGCCATATTCCGAGGCTCCCAGTCCCGCTTTTTTATTATCCATCAAGCCATCACTATTTTCATCAGTGCTTAGACACCATTGATAGGCTTTTTTCAGAGAGTTCCAGCTGTTTTTCACAAAATCCTGATCTCCGCTCATCCGCAGATAATCGCACATGGCTACGATATAAAAAGGAGTGGTATCCGCATGGATATATCCATAGGGATAATCCTTCCACCAATTGATATAACCTGCGGCTTGTGAGAGTTCATGGGCCATTTTCCCATCTTCCCGTTGCCATCGCTGGGTGAATGCCAGCGCATCTTTTACTGCCGAAAAATATCCATAGCTATTCAGACTCAACATATTCATATAGGCATCTCCCCCAAAATACCAGCCAAAACCTGGACGGCCTGAGGTACCGGAGGCATGCAATCCAGCTAATAAACCTTTACCCAAATCGGGATTTTCGGCTAATAAATTATCATAGGCTATCTTTGCCCACTCAAAAGCTAAATTCAATTCACGATCAGGAGTGGAAATTCGTAAGGTATTTGTTTTCAAACTTTCATAATAATTGACATTTCTTGAAAAATATTCTGTGGGATTTTGCTGAAGTTTATTATAAAGGGTGAACAGTGAATCGCGGCTTAGTTTGCCACCCAGAAGATAAATTGGTATATATTTATTTTGTATTTTTTCCGGTTCTGCAATATCGATCAAAAATTCATTGGGAGTGTCTGATAGCATGTGAGCCGGTGGAGCGGAAATTCCGCGGGCGGCTGGACAACCGATCAAAGCCTGATTTTTCCTGGTAGGCTCGGATATCAAGTAGGCTTTTTGATCATCCATCCAGCGGCAATATTGCCCACCGATTCCTGCTGGCCACATCGGCTGTAAAACAGGTAGAAAACTACCAGCAATTTTTAACGGAACAGTGGATTGCACTTGGAGAAAAATGATGGCGGCTGGTTCATCTACGATTGTCATATAGATCGTCTTTACCGTGAAATTCTGATGACTATAAGTCAGGATGGTCATCGGAGGAGTGACCGTAATAATTTTCACCAAATTTCTGGCAGCGATAGGACGCAGAGAAGATCCTAAATAAAATGAAAACTCAAAATTACGGAATAATTTCAGTGGATAAGCCCAGGCCTCAAAAGAGCCACCTTCTTCTCCTAAAATGGCGAACCTATGACCAACCTTATCAAACGGTGTTCCCGGTTGAGCCAAACGGGTTAATTGCAGCTCGCTGGCCGGCAAAGTGAATTCTTCGATCAGACCGTTTTGCCCCGGCAACCAGTTCACAAAAATTAAAAGCGATCCAACAATAAGTGGGAATAAATTTCTTCTCATACATTATTCACTTTTCTATTTATAAACATCGAGTAGCATTCGATTAATTATTCCGGCCCAGATATATTGTTTATGATATCCTGCCCACTGCTCATCCGGGCTATAAAATTCCCAGAATTGATGATCTTTTTTCAATTGCGCAATCATATTCTCGGCAACCCGTTGAACCAACTCACGCGCCAGGTCTTCATAACCATATTGCAGCAAGCCATGCATAATCAGATAGTCCCACTCCACCCAGACCGGGCCATTCCAATACCCTTTTGGATTATAATAAGTATCATCTGCGGCCAGTGAAGGCACCCCATAAAGCCGCCAGAATTTTTTCGGATCGGTTAACTTCTTCACTAATTTTTCCGCCTGGGATGGGGAAGCGATTTCTGCCCACAATGGCAGGAAACCGATAATCTCTTCCCGTTTTAAATCATTGTTTTTTTCAAAAGTGAAATCGTTGTCTTTTTTATCCACATGATAATAGAACCCCGTTTCTTCATCCCACATATATTTATTAATTAATTCTGAACGTCGTTGTGCATCCTGTTCCCATTTCTCGGCCTCTTTTTCTTTTCCCAGCTCCCGAGCCATTTTTGCCAGTGATTTGGCTTCCTGAACCAGCATGCAATTGAGATCCATTCCCTCAAATTGGCTGGGCCAACCCACTTCATCCCACACGGCGACCATCGCATCGCGCACCGATTCCAAAACCGCATGAGCACCCCATTCACACAATCCGTCTTTATCACTGTCACGATTCGAAACATAATAATTATAAAATTTCTGGCTGGAGGTATACATTTCTTTCAGGAATTGTTTATCGCGGGTGATCCGATAGATTTCCCAGTTCTGCCAGGCATACCAGGGTGCAGAAGTGGTTAATTGATTATTGTGAGGAATATTTTCATCCAGATACGAACCGGTACGATAATTGATATAACCATCCGGATACTGGCGCTCGGAATAAACGCGTTGAGAATTCATGGCACTGAGTGGATCCATAAAAGCATAAGCCAACATGGTCAGACTTTCATGGAATACCTGCCCTCCATGTCCCCAACCCCAGGTGGGCTCTCGTGAAAACACATAATAATTATAACTGCATTTTCCTTCTGGTGGAAGCATGACCTGTCGCATGAGATTGAAAGCATTCCAATAGAGCATCTGCTGGTCAGGTTCCTGAAAATCAGGTGCGGGAATATTGGAAAATAAATTTTCATTGGCATTATAAAAAGCTGTGATATCAAGATCCAGAAGTTTTTTGGCTTGTTCTACCAGATCAGTGGGTGAAGTTTCCAATCGGGAGACGCCCCGAATCAGACGTACTTGTTTCACCGCACCCGGTGGTAACTGCACCGTGGATGGCATAGCCATTACGCGAACCAGATCTTTCAAGGAAGCATTGATTTGATTGGGATAACGAATGTCAGTTAAAAAGTCACTACCGGCGACATTGGTGATTTCCGGAGAGGGCATGCTCCATCGATTATTTTCATCCACTGCAATGACTACATAACCATAAATCTGATCGCCCTCGATATTTTTATCGGTATAAAATAAGTGAGGACTGTTTTCTTCCAACAAGGTATAATGCCCGCCCTGCCGGTAATCGCGACGATAGATATTAAATTTTGCTTTGTCATTCGGATATTTCCAGAACAGACGAATCTCAGTTCCACTCCCCCAGATGTCTTTATTAATCTCCTGTGGTGGTAGCGGTAATTGACATTCGCCCAATACCAAATCTTTTCGAGTCATTATATCCGTTTCCATATTTTTTATGGTATCGGTTAAGGACGCCATCTCATTTGTTTGTCGAGAGAAAAATTGGATGGTATAAATATCACCGTTCTTGATTTCTCCAAAATTGCCCAGCTCGATTCCATAATAACCATATGGAGAGATGTTGGGATCGGCGCTTCCCCAGCGGGGTGCGGTGCTGGTTAAAATTTTATCGGGATGACTGGAAATGGTTACCAGAATCTCTGGAGCGCTCTCTACCAATTGAAATCGCTCCCCATCAGGTCTTGATACTCGTCCCCACACCACATAAACAGGTTTTTTGGTGAGATGAATTTCCTGTGGGATGGAAATATTACCCCATTGATAGCTGCGATAGCTGGTCAAACGATCGGGCTTTAAAGAACTGAGAAAAACATCCTGCACCGGGTTTACAAAAGGAATATTATGGCTTAAAACCCAATTATCCGGTAATTCTTCATGGGTGGCAGTAATTGCATTATCTTCGTTATGGAATTGAACGTCATTATATACCCGATAATCATTTTTCAGAAATGGAATTAATTGAAATTTTTGCAGCTGGTTGCCTTCATTTTTCAGAAGAAGATCCCATACCGCAAAATGAGAGCTATAAACCAAAAAATCGGCTTCAACCCGTAATTCGGGAAAAGGATAATAATAATAATGAACCTGATCCGGATAGTTCATGGTAATAATCGGCGGCTGGTGCACTTTGTTCAGGTCATACACATATTGAGTACCTCTTTTAAAAGCGAGACATAAATCTCCTCCGGTATCGGTAGTAAAATCGGCTCCACGGAGAGGGTCATAAAATAAAAAATGATATCCTTGATCGAGAGTAAATTCCGATCTCTCCATCGCAGCCGCATAGGTGGTGTATATGGCATCATCCTTTGTAGCAGATAGATTGGACAAAAACGGCAAACGGGTCTGAGCCAGTACCACGGTAGTGCTGATCAGTAATATGAAGAATAAAGAATATTTCACCACGATCTCCCTTTTTTTCATTTTTTAATTCACGGTTTTGCTATTGTCAATTTATTGACGCTCTATTTTTGCGATCACCTGCTTACTGGTCGATGGAATAAAAATTTTTTGATCTTTATATAATTTCCATTTTTTACCATCTACTTTAACCGATTTGATTCTGTTATCACTCGGTACTACCAGAATTATCCCGGCTATTTGCTCAGAATCAATGCGAATTTCCCACCTCAATTGAGACAATTTTTCTTCAGGTTTCAAAAAATAGTTTACAGTTCCCACTGGAGTGGGCATATTTTGCAAAGACACCTTTTCACCAGAATTCAGCCATTCGGCGGGAATTCCTGCGCCCAAAATCAGAGAATCATTTCTAACAAAGCATAACAGATGCTGAATGAAATTGATGTAATCTGCTGCTACCCAGCCATGGGGAATATCCCCGGCATAAAAAGTGAGCGATGTACTATCAATCTGCTCTCCCCAAGCATAGACTCCTGGCATGGTTTGATGATCCAGGTGCCAGTCCAGAATCGTCTTTGCCCGCTGCGGTTGATCAAGAAGCAGATAACAGGTACCCAGTTCAAAGGCATATGGCCAAAAATTTCCCTGATGGAGATAGGCACCCCCAAAAGGCGCTACCCACTTCTCCCAATAGTAATCAAACGATTTTCTTATCAACGGATCTTTCACCGTGAATGTCCCCCCAGGCCACAGCGCAGGAGTGGTACCGCGTGCCATTGAAGACCCATACAAATCCTCCGGTCCGTTCGGAATCCAGCTGATTCCAGTTGTCTCAATGAGGTGTGTAATGGAGGTTATGACTCGTTGACGTAACAAGTCGGCTTTTGATTGTAATTCTGCAGATTTTTCCCGCTTCTCGATCTGTCCCGCCATCCAGGCCGCGTCTTGCAGTCCGCGAATGGCCCAGAAATCATCCCAGTAATGATGCCAGTACTGAGAACCCAGATCTTCGGCTGACCAGGATGGAGGTAAAATTCCTTCCGGAGAAAGAATCTGCAATGAATCCAGAAATTTTACTCCTTTTTCTACATGCGGCCAATATTTTTCAATCCACTCCGTTTCACCTGTGTAACGGATGTACTCTGCTAAGGTGAATAGCGCCTGGCCCTGTGAATCCCATTCCCGATGTCCCACCTGTTTGTAATTCATATCGAAAATCGGAGGAAATTCTCCGCTGGGGAGTTGAGCAGACATGAGATGATGAATGGTTCGACGGGCAAAATCAAATTTACGATTGCGTAATAATGCTTCTAACATATAAGCTGTATCGCGGTACCAGAAAAGATCATAGGCCCAGGGACCAGGATGAGGCATAAAGTGATCGGCATTGATGAGAATATAAGCCAGTGAGGCATAGTACGCTTCGGTTACCCGTCTGTCCGGAAGAGAAATTTTTACTTCATTTAAAGTCTTCTGCCACTGCTGAGCAAGAATCTTCATATTGATGGGTTGTGGGGTCATCGTAAACCGGCTGGTCTGCTCATTTTGACCCAGCGGAATCATAAAGGTAAACTCATTTAAGCCGGGAACGACTTTTATCTCCCAGCTCAATGCAGCGGCATTGAGTTTCAGGAAGGTATCGAGTTCAGTCGAGGTTTTCGGAGCAGGACTATCGATCGTGAGATAGTGTGAAATATCATTTCCTGATTCTGGTGGCGATAGAGCGCTGATCGGCAGGGTGAGAAATCCCTGCGGAGCTCCGGCATCACACCAGATTTTAAATCGATCGTTAATCTCCAGAACCTGTCGGTCTGGATACCACTGAAATTTTGTTAATTCTCCAGCCCTCCCCTGGACCAGATAGGGTCGGATCATTAAGTGCAAATTCCCTTCGCTGGGCTGTTCCAGATGTGAGAATATTCGATAATTTATTTTGGCAATCCCTTCAGAATACACATCCTGCATATCGGTGCTTACTGCATACACTTGTTCAATTTCCAGTTGGGAATCTCCAAATCGTAAAACGGGAATAGGCAAAAAACCTTCGCTGAGTGACCACTTTAGGTCCAGTTGATTCAATCTTTCCGGAGCATAAACTTTCCCGTTTTTTTCCTGAAACCAGATGGAAACACTGAATGGCCATTCCTTAGCTCCCAGTGCCCCATCCCAACTTACCATCGCCTCTGTTGCTGCTTCTTCTAGACCTATCACTGTCCAGGCACATCCCTTACCCTGCAACCAATACGGCCATAAAGCGTTAGGAAATTTTCTGGCTAATATTTCCAATCTTTCTACTGGGGTGAGAAACATACTGGTGTCGGCTGCCAGCGCCACTGGTGCGCGATGAATTCCACCACCTCCTTGCCAATCCTCTACCCGTAAAATCAATTGATGCTCACCAGCGGATAATGGAGATGGCAAGGCATGAATCGACTTCCGTTGATAGTAGGTATAATTACTACTTTTATCTCCAAAGTGGCCGAGATAATTTCCATCGATCCACAGATCGAATTCATCATCTACTCCACCCAGCCCTAAAAAAATATTTTCATGAATAAAGTTTTCTGGCATATTAAAAGCATAACGATACCAGGCGACTCCATCATATCCGGCATAGGTGGAAAAATTTTCCCAAAATCCTGGTACCTTCAGATGACCCCATTGACTATCATCAACATTTACTCCATACCAACCTTCTTTCCATCCTCGATTTTCAGGATCGATTTTAAATTTCCAATTACCTGACAAATCAAGATATAAAAGCTGCTGTGTCTTACCGACCGTCACCAGAAGCGCTAAAATAACGAAGACCATGCATCCAAAATTCTTTTTCATATATTACATCCAGAGCAAGGTAACAGGTGAAAAGATCAAGCTGTATATCATTCTAAATTATCTTCATCACCCGGGTATCAGTATTAAGGTTCCCAGGTAGGTACAAAACGAATGGCACATCCACCACCGGACGCTAATTGTAAAACTAACTTTTGATTGGCAGCAACTTCCTGTAGTTTCGCCTGCACGAGGCCGTAGTTTTTACTGTCACTTAAATCATCACCATAGATCTGTGCCATATATTTCCCCTCCCCCAAAAAATATAAAGGAATTTCCAGCTGACGGGGTGTCCAATCTGTCATGGCACCCAGGTACCACTCCTGACCATGGCGGCGGACCAACACAATATAATCTCCAACTTCACCGCTGATAAATCGTGTTTCATCCCATACGGTTGGTACAACTTTCAGGAAATCAAAGCCGACCTGTCCAAAATAGGACGCCGGATGGTCAACCAGCATTTGCAGCGGATTTTCATACACTACATACATTGCCAGCTGATGGGCGCGAGTACCCATCGCCATGGGAGCCGTAAACTGTGGCTCAAAACTTTTCTGATCTGCCACCTTAAACGCCCCGGGAGTGAAATCCATTGGACCCGCCAGCATGCGGGTATAAGGGAGAATCAATTCATGGTCTGGATTACACATCTTACTCCATTTGCTCCATTCCAGTCCCAGCACTCCTTCCTGAGTAATAAAATTCGGGTAAGTGCGTCGCAGACCAGTGGGTTTGTAGGCGCCATGAAAATTGACCATTAAATGGTAACGAGCCGCTTCCCAACAAACCTGTTCATAAAAATTAACCATATCTTGATCATCACAATTCATGTAATCTACTTTAACACCTTTCACTCCCCATTTTTGATACAGAGGAAAGGCTTTATGCATTTGATCTCTTACACATTGCCAGTTCAACCACAACCAGATTCCCACCTTTTTCTCAGAGGCATATTGTAAAATTTCGGGAAGATTTATTTCCGGGATGGTGGTGGTAATATCTTCTTCGGGGCTGTCATGTTTTCCATACCACTCGGCATCGATTAACATATATTCTAATCCGGCATCGGCAGCAAAGTCGATATAGTATTTCATGGTAGCGGTATTCATCCCGCCTTTGAATGAGCGCCCTTCCACCACTCGATCGGACCACCAGTCCCAAGCAACTTTTCCCGGCCGAACCCAGGAAGGATCTTCCAATCGACTGGGAGTGCTCAAGCTGAGAAGAGTATTGGATTCTATGAATTGCCCCGGATGATCCGCGATCATTACCACTCGCCACGGCAGATCGTGGGGTAACCTAATTTTCGCTGCCAGAGTTGTATTGCGCCGCAGTGGCGCCAGATGAGTGATGAAAGAATTTTTTTCGGTCGGATGCGTATAAAGATACATTCCCGCGTAATCCAATAAGTCTGCTTCCGTGATGACCAACCAGGGCCCGGTATTCAGCTTAACCAAAAATGGTAGAGCGATGGGGCGATCTGATTTTAGTTGATCAGTAGGGGTAACTTCATAGTTATTTTCATAAGGAGTTTGAAAATCTTTCAGTCGCAAGGCATATGCGATGCCAGAAGGAAGTCGAAAGAGAGTTTGCTCCTGGCGAATCATCAATTCATTCACATCGGGACTACTGCAAAAACTTATACGAAAAGCAGCTGCATCATTATATGCCCGCACAGTAAAAATCATTTGACGTTTTGGGGGATCGACTTCTTCCAGCTCCATTATTAATTCGTTGCAGTGAGTGATTAACCATTTTGATTTGCCGTATAATAACTCAGATCTTTCATCAATGTTTTTCTGTGAAACCTTATTAATAGTTAGATTCGATCCCAAAATTTCCCCACCGGGAAGTTGAAAAAATATAGGAGAGGATTGCACCACTTCCTTTTGCTGAAATTGAATTTGATAATAAAGGAAGTTGCCGCGAGCAAAGGGCGACTCAAAAGTTTTTACCCCGACTTCTATGGAAATTTTTCCATCCGGTGAATAAATTATTTCAGCGGAGAATGTTTCCATAAAATTCCAGAAAAAAATGAGCGTGACAAAAATAAGCAAGTTTCTCATTTTATTACTCCTTACCTATGAAAGGAAAATTTCAAAAGCTTTCCGATTTCATCATAATAATTGAACTGTCCGCAGGGTAATAACCAGGCCTAAAACAATGATGATTATCGAACCCAGAACAGGAAGCAGCTGTGTCCATTTGCTCTGAAACCTGTCTTTTAGAAGATGTGAAGCCTTCACTAAAGTAATTCCGATGACCATTAACACCAATGCCATGCCCAGACTGAACACAGTGATAATGGTAATTCCCAAAATTATTTTCTGCAAAGAAATCGCCAGGAGCAAGATGACCAGGGCTTTTGGGCATGGGACAATTCCGCTGGAAATTCCCAGGGAGATGTTGCTCCACAGCGACAGGTTCGAATCATTATATGAATGACGATGCGTATGATTGGCATGTGCATGATGATGGTGATGATCATGGTGAAAATTTTCCAGCACAGGGTGACGAGGTGCTTGAGATATTGTTTTCTGTTTTACCTGATAAAGGTGTAAGCGCTGAATAAGCAACCAGAGGCCAATGGCACAAATAAAAATTCCTGAGATGACTCCTAACCACAGGCTAATTTTTTCTGACCAAAAAACATTCATCAACAAAAAGACTACAAATCCAATAACGATAACGCTAAAAACGTGTGAAAAAGTAATGGAGAGGGCTAAAATAATTGCATCTTTGATTTTTCCACGTACCCCGACCAGATAAGCTGCCATGAGCGATTTGCCGTGGCCAGGACCTAGGGCGTGTATCGCACCTAATATGAAGGCTACTCCTAAAACCAATGCTAAAAAAAGAGGATTGGCTTCGGGAGAATAAAGCGCTTCTTTTACAAAATCTTCATACATACTAATTGATCATGAAACTTTCATTTTAATTCGAATGGCTGGATACTTCATATTTTCATTCTCCGTAGGAGACTTCTCAAAAAATACTCCATAAATCAAGGCCACATTATCTTTATGCCGGATGCGACCGGGGTAAGTCGAGGTAAAGGTAATGTTTTTCTCTCCTGCAACCTGAATCTGCAGAAAGCGGCGAATGGCTTTTTCTTGCTCTAAAGTAAATTCAACTTTCTCTTTAGCCAGCCGCAGGAAGTGATTTCCCACCTCGAATAAGACTCCCGGATCGATGACCAATTCTCTTTCTCCTGCCTGGAGATCAAACTCACTGGCTGATAAAATAATTTCGGTATAAAATGGAGCCAGTAAAGAATCGAGCATTAAAGTAGGGCCAAATGCTGCCACTACTTTCATCGGGATTTCCTGTCCGTCTATCTTGAGGTATTTTTTCTCTAAAAAATCGTTGGCAGTTTGCTTGTATAAAACGAAAAAATGACTTATCTCTTCTGAGCTGAGCACATTGTCCAGATTGGTATCTATCATCAACCGGATATGAGGAGCGATCTGCCCCATATAAACAGATTCATATCTGATAAGAAGGAAATTCTGGTTAATTTCAATTCGGATGTTCTCCTTCATCTCTTCATTCGCTTTGGAAAAAATATAGCCGTGACCGAATAGACAACCGGGCAGCAGTAGCAGTAAAAGCGAAATGTAAATCAGAGGCTTCTTCATGGATCAGGGTAATAAAATAATTTTTTTGGTTTGTACGATCTTATTCTCATTCCTGAGACTGCAGAAATAAATTCCCGCCGGAAGCGGTTCAGCCTTATCATTTCTCCCATCCCAATACAGATGATGCATCCCGGATAACACGTTATCCTTTTTGAAGGCAACGCACTCGCTCACCCAAAACATTGTAAATTGATAAATCGATGGTGGCCGAACGAGGAAGATTAAAAACGACTCGGGTAGAGGAATTAAAAGGATTGGGATAATTGCTCAATTCATAATTTTTTATGATAGACGATGGTTGCAGAGAAGGGATGGAATTAATTGTCGGCGGTTGAGGAACAACATAAGGATCTCCATTAAAGGTCAACCCATAATACCAGCCGCGCATGTCCAGAGTAAATCCACGATCACCTACATATTGAAAAGTTTTTAAAAAAGCTTCTCCAAATGATCTACCCTGTGAAAGCTGGGTATAAAAATAATCGAAATGCAACATTCCTCCGCTATGAGTACTACCAATGGTATTAATACCGGTGGAAGTTAAATAAGCGTAAATGCCGGCACAGTTTAAATCGTCCACATATCGACTGTTGCTGCAGGCAAATAGTTGATAAAAATTCGCGTTACTACCTGAGGGAAGAATCTGATAATTATAGAACCATTCATTCTGGGTACCATTGTTAACTTTGAAGGCATGGCCACCCGACCAGGAATGAACCCACACATGCAATAAACTGTAATGATCATTCAGTCGGGCCCGATAATCAGAAGCAGTGGTGGCATTAATATCATACACGCAAAGATATTCCGGGTAAACCTGACTGAGATAAAGCGTGGCGATATCATTACCCCAGGTACTCCAATCATCATCCGGATAGGCCAGAGCTTTAAACAGCTGCCGGATTTCATTCAGGTCATGGCGATAATTATATACCTTATCCAGGTAATTATTGATGACTTCCTCAGGATCACCCATTCCAGGAGTAGGCGTAATGCGACCGATAATGATCTCTGGCTTTTGAGTGGTACGCGGATAATCATCATAATGAGTATCATAGATACCATCAGACCCCGGAAGCATTGGCCCACTGGTTGGTTTATAAAGATTATCTTCCCAGATACCGTCCAGGTCCATGAAATAAAGATCTGCCGGATATTCCTGATAGTTATTGCCATCAGGGTCGCAGAACTGAAACCAGGGAACCGGAAAATTGCCGATCAACAGGGCACCCTCTAGCCCTTTAATCTGTCGTAACGTATCGCGCAGTGCCTGAGCAGAAGGAAACTGCATGGCATATATAAGTACCACCTCTACTTCAGTTTCCCAATCAGCCGCTAAACGAAGAACGTTGTTTTGAACAGCAGAGTACAACTCGGGTTGAACAATTATCGCACGAACCCTTTCTTCTAATTCAGACTCACATATATCACGTGAACGGCCACTGATGACTCCTGAAGAAAGATCTCTGGCAAAAAGAATGTAACCATAACGATTCAAGGTATCGATCTGGGTATCGATATAGCAGGAATCAATTATTCTATCGGCTATTTTTTCATATTGAAAGCGGGGGAAGTTCCTTGCCAAGGTATCATTCTGACTCCGACGATAGACGATATAGCTTTGTCCGGATACCTGCTCCCAATTCAGTTTATTGACGGTTCCTTCCCGTTGCAAACGGAGATTCGCCGGTGGTGCCGGAATGAGCTGAATGGATAAATACAGATTGGATGGCCAGGCAACAAAAGGGAATCCGAGAACTTGTTTACTGTAGCTTCCTTGCTGAGGACTTTCTCCTGGAGGATAACAACTGAAGATAATTTGAAAGGTATCCCCAATCGCAACTTCTGGTTCACTAAAATTTCCCAACTCAATTCCAAACCATCCCATGCCACTGATATTGGGGTCACCAAAGCTCCAGCGCGGAGCATCATCCGTTAGTATTTTCTGATCGCTTCCATTTAATAAAACCACAAAACTGGATTGCGGAGGCAAATCTTTACAGAGACTACCATCTGCATGACGAACATAATCTTTGAAATATGCATAATCTCTTCCAAAGACGAACGAATCAGTATTCACTTTCTGCAGAGAAGGTGTCCGATAAACCACTTTTCCACCCATGAGTTTTGGTTGAGAATCCCAGTTCATCTTCCATTGCTCATAGCTCATCGGCAAAGATCCATCGGGGGAACGCCACTCGGTTCGGCGCGGAAAATTAGATTGTGCCACCGCACCATAAACACAGCAAATAATACTGCTCCAAATTCCAAATGCACGAATAGACGGTAAACAGTATAACGGAATAAGTTTTGTTATTTTTTTGATCATCTTCTTCGACCGATTCTATTGTAAGAGCATCATCTTTATAGTATGCTGCCAATTACTGTTTCTCAGAGTGGCAAAATAAATTCCACTTGCCACTGGAGATCCATAATCATCATCACCATTCCACCACACTGAGTAGGTCCCGGCGGGTTTCTTTTCACCAGTGATAAGGGTTTTTACTCTCTCTCCCAGTGTATTGTGAATGATCAACTCGATTTCTGTTTTTTCACTCAAATCAAAGCGAATCTGGGTACCGGGATTAAAAGGATTGGGGAAATTTTGATATAAAACGAATTTCTCAGGCAATGAGATGTCCTGACCATCAGGTAAAGCGTTCGGATCGATGAGAGTGAAGGACATTTCATAATTTCCCACCGACGTATGGCCTCTCCAGTATTCCATATTAAAAGCAGTCACCTCCAAAAATCCATAACCGATTTTTCCAGCATGTTCTGCTCGAATGATCAACACACTATTAGAGTGTCCATAGGTATGAACAATGGTGCCGGTAGCAGAAAATGGACAACGGCCGAGGGCGACTACACCGTTTGAATTGGCCGTTAAATGCAGGTCGGGAATATTGTCATAATATTTCCCATACCAGACACCTGCCTGAGGATTAGCGCGAAATACTTTCACATCAGCTCCGGATAAAATATTTCCCCCATCATCTTTAATCACCAGATAATTCTGTGAAGGCAAATCTTGCATAAACACCCCAATATTTCCAGGGGCGTTGTAATTGCCATACGTAGCCCGGTGTCCAGCAATTAAATTCAGAGCCGCCGTGCTGTACTCATCCACCCAGGTATACTGACCGTTCATCAAACCTCGAATAGGGGTGAAATAAACAGCATCACCCATCCGGGGCAGATAGGGAGTGCCGACGATCAGCTGGCCATTTTCCATTATTCCCACCGTATTTCCACTCCCATTGTCGTGCACATTTAATCCATAAAGATCAATTAAATAACGGGCATGGCCCAATTCATGTAATAAAGAACCCTCGAAGTAAAAGGGATTATTCATCGAAACCGTAGTGTGATCTCCATAAAAATTTCCATTCAGCAACTCTATATTAAAACCCCATTGCAAATCTACATTTCGATCGTTCAAGTTGGGATTATTACTCGGTAAGCCGCCAGCCAGGGGAAGTGCGCCATCGGGAACTATTGTAATTTTGTCCAAACGGATCCGATCTAATACGCCGTTGGGTGAGTCAGGATAAATTGCATTGGCGAACATCGCATTCCATTTTTCGATATGGCGATGAGCCCAATCTTCCCAGCAATTGGATCCCACCCCCAGGTCTTTTTGATATTGATGAAAGTAGTCATAGACACTCTGTTCAACATAAAATCCAGCCGTGATGGCATTGGTATAAATGAGCAGATTATTATTCTCTTCTTCTTCCTCTGCGATCACATTTTCGGGATCCAGAATAAAGCGCAGAGTATGGCGTTCAAAAGTCCAGGTCCATGGTAAATCAACAATTGCGGTATCCTGAGCAGCAATAGCGACGTCGCCCGAATCAACTTTTACTCCATCCAGTAACCACCAATACCCAACATGGGTCAGACTGGAATCTGCCCAGTTCTTAATTACCGCTCGCCAGGTCACTCCAGAATTTACGGCCGGCCATCCCTCTACTGCCGGATTCTCACTACCCCATACATAGGGAATTCGCGGTAAGCGTGTAATATACTTAATGGTAAGATCCAAACCAGGATAGACATAAGGGTTCTCATTAATCTCTTCCGAGTGTGGACTCATTATACCTTCGTTGGACACCATATAAAGGATATATCCATAGCGCTCATTCGGTAAGCAGGTGGTATCGGTATAACTATTTTCCGTTATCCCGGAGACGAGCAATTCATAAAGCATTCGCGGTCGGCCATCGGTCAGAGTATCGCTATAAGCACGACGATAGATTTTAACGGTTGCTCCAGGATATGGCGACCAGCTCAAATGCCGATAGGCAGTTATACTATCGCGGGTAAGAACTATATTCTGGGGTGCAGGTGGCATATTCTGGGCTTGTAAAGTAAGGAAGCTTGGAAAATAATACCAGGGAATAGATGGTATCATCGATTTTAATATTCCCTGTTGTCCGGTATTTGTACAACAAAAAGAGATAAAAACGCTGTCTCCAACTTGAATAGCAGGATCCCGAAAATTTCCCAGTTCAACTCCAAAAGTACCATTGCCGGGAATATTGGGATCACCTCCTGTATCCCAGCGCGGAGCATTCTCAATTAAAATTTTGCTCTGGTCATTGTTTAAATAAACTGTAAAGCTGGTGAGCGGAGGTATGTGAGTGCAGGATTGACCATTAGCATGCCGTACAAAATTTTTAAAATACACATAATCGCTACCTTCCTGTGCCAGTAAGGGAAGATATAGTAACAGCGTCAATGTGATAGTAAATAATATTCGTATTTGTATTTTCATATAAACCCTTTCAATATACACTCAAAACTAGATAATTTTTGATGAATTATGTTAAAAAAATTTCACTTCAATAATATCATTTTTTTTGATTGGTGAAAATCTCCGGCTTGCAGCCGATAGATATAAATTCCACTGGCAACCGATTGCCCGTTTACATTTTGACCATTCCAATGAATCTTATAAACGCCAACCGGTTGATTAGATCGAACCAGGGTAATTACTTCCCTGCCGGTCACATCAAAAACCGATAACAATACTTCCGTCGATTTTGGTAAATGATACTCTATGGTCGTTACTGGATTAAAAGGATTGGGAATATTCTGGAATAACTTAAATGAGGCGGGAACTATTTGTTCGGAATTTTCAAAGCCGGATTCCGGGATAATAAACCACTTTTCGACAACCAGAGGATAAGTTGCGGCGCTTACGTTCCCTGACCAATAAGCCACGTTAAAATCACAGATATCAAAAAACCGATATCCCACACTATCACCTTTTGCTACCCTGAGGAATAAAGTTGAATTAGTTCCTACCACATGTGGATCCTCACTGTAGATAGTAGAAAAGGGAGATTTTACCGTAATTCCGCCCGCATACTGTGAATCAGTTCGATGTGGAAAAGTGTAAAAACCTAAACTATCTGTCGACCCTTTGAATTTAGGAAGGTTGGGGATCACATTATCCTGTTTCTGATAAATCCAGATTTCCGCATGACGAACCGGAGTCCCATTGGGATATTTGACCTGCAGAGTATTTTCCAGCGGAATATCCGCCAGGTAGTCTCCAAAATAACCACGACGCTTACTCAAATTTCGAAGTAAGCCGCCTGCAGAATGATCAGAGAAACCATTCTCATAATGGCTATGCATCAAATAATCATTGCGGCTGCAATAATAGAGAGCTTCCCAAGCGATGGGTGTTAAAGGCGGTGTTTGGCCGGTGCGGGGTTCGATCACCCGAAACTGCGGCTGATGAACATCCATCTGATATAGGTCGATTAAGCCAATCTGATGACCAAGTTCATGTAGCAAAGCCCAATCCATCCCATTGCTTTGATTGATCACCCATAAAAAATAATTGAGGGCTCCCTCATCTCCGGTAAAGCCCCATTGCCCATCCCACAGTACACTCTCCGGAGCATGTGTACCTCCTGAAGATAAAGCGCCATTCTCATAATGGCAGACGGTGTCCAGAAAAACTGCTTCCGATACTCCATTGGGTGAAACCGTTGAATAAATCGCCTGGGCAAAGAATTGATTGATTTGACCAATATGAACCTGAGCCCAATCTTCAAACACATAGGATCCCACTGGATTGGAGTATGATTCAAATAGTTTCAAAATATTTTCTTCGACATGAAACCTAAAAGATAGCGCATTAGAACGAATAGTTAATTGATTATTTAGAGTCGTGACTTCAGTGATGGAAACGATTGGCAAAACATAACAGCTTATTTTTTGCCCCGCCGGATTATAGGGCCAATAGAACCGGGAATGAAATCGCTGACGGGGAAATAATTGGCCTCTCGTTTCACTCTGAACCAAAACGGAATCTACCATCCAGTTGATGGTATACCCTTCCACTGTCCCCCCACCGCTGTTACGAATAACGGCTATATATTTCATTAATTCCCCGGGATCAGGATAGTGTTTCAGCAGCTCAGTTCCTGGTTTTAGGTGAGGATTATATCCAGAAGGTTCGTATTCCACTTCGAAGCGCGGATATTTGGGAGACCTGGCAATAAAAATGATGTCTAAATCAGGAAGGCCGCCTGCGAAGGGTGTAACGGTTACTTCTGCCTCTTCAGAAGGAGGGCTGGGAATATTTATTTGGTTATAAGCGACTACCCGATAAAAATAAGTTTGACCTTCAACTACCAGCGAATCTAACCAAAATAGATCTGTCGTTTCGCCCACCCAGCTCAGTGAATCCACTCCAAATCCACTTTGCTGAGAGCGATATATGCCGAAGTGCAGGCCTGCCGTGGATCCCAGCATCATCCAGCTGATCGCCACTTTATAAGGATTGGCATAGGCAACCGCGGCTTCCACTTGCTGAGGAGTATTTGGGAAATCGGTGACTTCTTCGGAATGTGGTCCATATTTTCCAGAGCATTGCGGAATTATGATATAAGCATGGGCTCTGGTAGATAACGTGGTATCATAAAATTGTCCACTGGTAATATTCTGGCCAATTCGCTCATATTGTCGTCTCGATTGCCCGTTAAAAACAGTATCGGCTATTTCGCATCGATAAACTTCATAACTGGTATTCGGCTGAGGATTCCAGGTTAATAGCCGATAGCCATTTGGATCGATCGATAGATTTAGTTGCGCCGGAGGTTCCGGCAAAATCTGTGGTTGCAGATAGAGGGTAGTGGGAAAGTAATAAAATGGAATTCCAGTGATTTGCGCTGATAGCACTCCCTGCTCTGCACTTTCACTGGTCAGGCAGGTATAGCGAAAGAAGACACTATCTCCCGCCTGTACCGCCGGATTTATAAAGTTTCCCAGTTCGACACCAAAAACTCCCATTCCGGTAATATTTGGATCTCCTCCAGTCTCCCAGCGTGGGGCATTCTCTAATAAAATTTTATTGAGATCGTTATTGAGATAAGCTACAAAACTGGCTTGCGGCGGGGTGTGAGTACACAAAGAACCATCAGCATGGCGCACAAAATTTTTAAAATACAGAAAGTCATGTTCCAATTGGGCAAATGCCAGACTTAAATTTAGACATAGCACCAAAAAAAAGAAACGATGTAAAATCATTTATCTGTTTCAATTTGAAGCATCAATTAAATCCAAAACCCAGTCCGATGCGATGTGTACCACCCAGCAGACTGTAATCACTATAAGAATAATCCACCCGTAGTTGATAGCTGGATACTCGCCAGTTCAGGCCACCACCAAAAGAATAAGTAGCTACTTCATGATTAAGTTCATACCCGCCACGTAAAAAGAGTAAATGATTATAAGACCATTCTAATCCAAACTGACCAAGCGGTTTTCCATCATTAGGTTTTATAGCGGAGAAACCGGCCAACAATACTTGATTTTCGGTCTGAATCGCGTTCATCGATAGGCCAAATTGGAAATTGGTGGGTTGAGGATAGGACTCATTCACATACTTAATTTCAGATCCAAAATTAGCGATTTTCATCCCGAACCGAAAACCACGGAAATCGGTAACATATAGCACCGCAATATCCCCTGACACGGCATTGGCTTTGAAATCCGAATAGAGTGACATATGCACGAAATTCAAAGTTCCCCCGAATGTAACCCGATCAGTTAAAAATCGAGCGTAAGACAGACCAAACTTATAATTCCCCGCATAAAAAGTTTCGCCAGTTCCATCGGGTTGAAGAGGCGTACGAACTTTCATCTCATCGGTATACAAGGCGATTACCGACAGGCCAAACGTACCTAAGTTTGCAAAATTTTTAACGGCCGCAGCGAATTCATGGTTGATGCCAGCAAACCACTCGGTATGTGTGAAGCAGAGATCCATATTTTTTATGCGAGCAATAGCGGCCGGATTGTAATAGGTCGCTTCGGCACCATCGGATATCGAAATATAAGCTCCGGCTAGAGCAGCAGCACGGGGACTAACCCCAATCTTCAAAAACTGCGCATCTGTGCTGCCCGGACGTTCATATTGCGACCAAACCAGTGCTGGAATAAAAAAAATCATGAAAAAATATTTCTTTATCATCTCACAATTCCCAATTTATAATTCACGTTATTTTATAATTACAAACTTACCTACCTGGATTTTACCATTCACTCTATCTTCAACCGTAAATAAATAAATTCCGCTGGAGATAGCCTGACCGACGGCAGAGGTCAGATTCCAATCTTCAAAACCTTTTTCGGGATTATTATGAACAATCGTATTAACCAAATCCCCGGCCAGCGTATAAATTTTGATCTCACAATTCAATGGCAGATTAATGAACTGAATCCGGCGATCCTGTTCCATCCATAATTTTCGGGTACCCTGCGGCTTTTCCCAGGGTGGATTAAATTCATGATACGCAATATCACCCCGATAGGGATTGGGCACTACCGCTACCTCTCCAACTGTTTCCGGGGGTGGCGTGCCGGGAATAACTACTTTCACATTCCCAGTAATACTCGATTCTTGGGAAGGAAAGAATGTCACCGGATCAGGCTTAGAATAAGCGGTAACACTATAATAATATTCAAAATTATTTAAAAGGCCGACATCACTATATTCATATTCTAAACCGGTATTGGGACCAAAATCATTATCTGGAATATCAAATTCTCCTAAGAGTGTCCATGGACCGGAAGCACTCACACTACTTTTGTATAACCGATATCCTTCAAATGGCTGAGGTTCATTGTCGCCTCGATTGGGATCTACGTAAGTCTCCGGATTGATGTCACCTGGTTGGGGTCGCCAGGAGATATTGACCCGTTGATTTCCGATGGTAATCCGAAGAGGTGGTTTAGGAGGTGGCGAGGGTACTTTGTAATCTTTACTTTTCAGAAATTCCAGATAATCCGCATTTTCAAACATCTTTTGCCGTCCAAAACCAAATACACTGGCCATCTCAACGTGGATGGTATCTCCAACCGGGACGTATTCCCACGGACCAAAGCAAAGTGACACATGATATCGTTCGGCATCAGGCCGATCGGGCATAATCTCTCCACTGCTCATCCCCACCTTATACATAAACGCATCTCTCCCAAAACCTGAGAGGTCTTCATGATCGTACCATTTATAGGTCCAGGTAAGTGTACTATCGGTGGGTTCCAGGATTTTAGTTCCAATTGGGCTAATAGCGGTACCATCATTGCCGCCAATATTGTCCTCTCCCACCGCCATTCGCTTATCCGGATAAAACAAAGTCAATTCATCAATGAAATTATCGCCTATATCATTATTGCCAATTTCCCCATGAACCCAGAATCCAACAAACACTTTTCGTAAATCAATACGGGTAGGAATAATATCATAATTATAAATAATAAATTCATCCAGCGGCACGGAACTCCAGGCGTAACTGCGCTGAATCACATCCAGATACATCGGTACATGATTCTCGATATTGGTGATATTATAATCGCTATACCGACAAACAAAATCCTGATCGGATACTCCCACATATTTAGGCCAATATGGAATATCCACCGTATCTCCCTTGGATACCACCCAGATTGTATCCCAGGGTTCAGCCGTGGGAAAAAACTCTTCATACGTAAAATGAGTGCGACTGACTGATACCAATGTATCGCCGTTCGGAGTGATTCCCCCAATCCAAATACCGGCTTGATAGATATGTTCCTCATTACTACCTACTGGCATCTCACACCACAACAAACCGCGATAATTGGTGTAGGGCCGATCACCACTGTCATCCTGTTTACCAATATTATTCACGTATTGCCGAACTTTACCCACATTATGAATTTTATAATCAGAGGTAAAAAATTGTCCAAAGCTGATATGATAGAACAAAATGATACTGGAAATAATTCCAATCTTTCTTACTAAATTCATACTGCTCCCTTATGGCTAAATCGACATGGTCTATTTAATTATCACAAACTTACCCACCTGGACATTGCCAGTAGTATTATTTTTCACCGTAAATAAATAAATACCGCTCGAAACAGCCTGTCCAATATCAGAGGTTAAATTCCAATCTTCAAATCCCCGCGCAAAATCATTATGATACAGTGTGCGAACCAGATCACCGGCCAAGGTATAAATTTTGATCTCACACTGAGCAGGTAGATTAATAAATTGAATCCGCCGATCCTGCTCCAACCATACATTTCGGGTAGTACCTGGACGTTCCCAGGGGGGATTATATTGGTGATAGGCAATATCTCCGCGGTAAGGATTCGGCACCACCGCCACCTCGCCTACATCTTGTGGGGGTTTCGGTCCAGGAATGACCACCACTGCATTGGCATTTAAACTGGATTCTTGAGAGGGGAAGTCGGCGGCGGTATCCGGTTTAGAAAACGCAGTGACCGTATAATAATACTCAAAGTTATTTAATAACCCGACATCAACATATTGAGTATCCAGACCAGTATTGTTATAAAAAATATTGTCCGGTAAATCATATTGAGCTAATAAAGTCCAGGGGCCTCTGGCACTAACCGTGCTTTTGTATACTCGATAGCCTTCGAATGGTACTTCTGCGCTATCCGCCCGATACGGGTCGGTATAAGTTTCAGGATTGGTCTGTCCGGGAAGCGCGTTCCATTTTAACTGCACACTGTGAGTACCAATGGTAACCCGTAGAGGAGGTTTAGGCGGTGGAGAAGGAACGCGAAAATTATTTTGTCGAAGCCAGTCCATTCGATCAGCATTCTTAAGAACGCCGGTCAGTCCATCTCCTAAAATTTCTCCCACTGCAAAATGGAGAGTGTCGCCTTGATTGAGATTAAATGGACCAAAAGCGATGATGTATTGAGAACCAATTGGCTCTAATTGATTCTGCATGACCACGCCTTCCGCCATTTGCAGATATCGAATACCATCTCTGGCCGGAGGAGCACTCCCACCCTGCCCTTCATACCAGTTAAAGGTCCAGCGCAAGGTATCCGCCAACACATTGTCTGGTGGAAAAACTTTCATCCCCAACGGACTAATAGCCTGCCCATCGGTTCCCCCCGGCGCATCCAGAGATACCCCCATATAATGATTTCGATAAAACCAGGAATAATCATCCAGGGCAAAAGCCCAGCCTGTTCCACGATAACCAACATTACCGTCTATCCAATAGGCGATATAGACATCCCGTAAATCATACCGGGTAGAAATCACATAAAAATTAAAAACAATCATTTCATCCAGCGGCATCGAGGCCCAGGCATGGCTGGTCTGTATCACGTCGAGATATAATGGGAGATGATCTCCGATATTCGTCACATTATAATCGCTGTATCGGCAGACAAAATCCTGATCGGAGATTCCCACATAACCCGGCCAATAAGGAATATCCACCGTATCGCCTTTTTCAACGACCCAGATAGAATCCCACGGTTCGCCACTGGGATAAAACTCCTGGTTAGAATTCCAGCTGGTGGTTACCGATACCCCTGTATCACTTCCCACAATGGCGCCTACCCAGATTCCTCCCTCACCAACATGCTCTTCATAACTATTGGGCGGAAATTCACAATAAATGAGGCCGGTCCAACTATTCCACAGTACCCAGGTCGGCCATAAACTACCAATATTGGAAATATACTGCCTCACTTTTCCCACATCGTGGATACGCCAATCCAGAGTGACATCCTCCTGGGCAGTACTTAGAGTAAATAGAAGTAAGATACTAAAAATTACAATTCTGCTTCTCAATTTACATTCTCTATTTTAAAACAGCTTTACATGACTGAATTTAATTATTAACGCAATTCTTCCTACTTATAGACTAAAAGTTAAGCCGAACACCTAAATTGATTTGTCTTCCTGCATCAAAGCGTCGTGGATCCAGGCGCGAATACATATCATACCAGCTGATCAACCGATTGACCCCGCCTATCGCTAATTGGGGATCCACATCGCCATATTTATATGGTTTGCCAGTATAAGTATTGAATCCATAAGCAATGACCACATTCCGTTGATTAAACACATTGAAAAAATCAGCGAAAATTCCCAGATCGAGACCAAAGACATTAAAGGTTTTAACAATCTTAAGATCGGTGACCGAAGTGAAAGGTGCAGTAGCCGAATTTTCAGTTTTTTGTAACACCGCCTGATCTAAGCTATACGGCGTGTAAGGTTGACCGGATGAGAAACGCGAAAGGATGGAAATATTCCAGTTATCTGGCAAACGAAAACCAAAGATCCGAGGTGCCCGCTTCTCCGGAGCCGATATCATTAACTGAAAGATGATCTGATGCCGGATATCCCATCCCAGTGGTCGTTCTCTGATGGGATTCGGAAAATCATTTCGGGAACGAATATAATCGTCAAAGGCTGATGAAGAATAACCATTCGCCCATTGTACGGTATAAGTGGTCTTACCCGAAAAATAATTCGAATAGCGTTTCACCAATTCAAATTCCAATCCACGTGCCCGGGCATAACCTAAATTATCAAATAAATATACCGGTAGTCCACCGGCCGCCACCAATTGTAATGTTTGAACCTGCTTGGAAATATCTTTGGCATAACTCTTAATATCAATTGCCCAATCACGGGCCAGCTGATGAGTAAATCCAAACTCATACAGGATGGTTTGCTCAAAATCTAAGTGGGGATTACCGGTAAAACTTCCTTTCCAGGGATCCCGATAGTAATACTGCATTTCCGGCAATTGATTGAAATGACCATACGAGAAGAACAGCACCGTTCGTTGAGTAATGGGGAAGGATATGCCGAAACGTGGACTTACTTTATACTTAAATTCTTTCCAGTCAGCTTTCAATCCGGTAGCTCGTTCCCATTGCGATTTCCAGGAGTCTTCCATCACGCTTTTTCCAAGTAACAACCAATCAAAACGTATTCCAGCATTGATAATCAAGACTTCCTTCTCAAACTTGTCCTGTAAATAAGCACCACCCATCAAGGGATACGCATCGAATACCCAGCGGTCTTCTCCAAATTCCGGATAGGGACCAATGGGTTTGGGAAATTCCGGATCTCGTTGAAAAACATATTTACCATATTTTGATAAACGGTATCCACCATCCTGAATATCAATATATTGTAAATCGTTATAACGAACTTCTACACCGGTCTTAAAGAGATGCTCAGGATGAATTTGAGAAGTAATGTCCCCCTTAAAGCTATAGGTATGTGTAATATCATCGCGCCAGATTCCTTCATAACTGTATTGATCCCTGAATCCATACACATCATTGGTGGGTGATGAGATACTGGATTTTATCGAATCGGGTGGAATAACTCCGACGGTGGGATCGGTAAATTGTCTGAGATAATCATCATAATGATAACTGACTCCATCTTTCCATAACGTCCAGTAATCTGACGGATCCTGTCCATTCAGTGCCGCATTGTATTTAACGCCCAGATAGCCCAGGTTAACATTATAAAAAGTAGATTTGGAGAGGGTATGCTTGAATGTCATATTCAAGTTATTGGTATTTCGTTCATATTCCGCCAGATGATTGGGATAATTGATCCACGCCCAGTCAAAGCGGCTCCAATTATTTGATGACCCGTGATAACTCATAATAAACGAGATTTGATTGGAGATATCCCAGCTTATTTTCCCATTTAAATTCCCGATATTATCCTGTTTCATTCGAAGATTCAGACCGAAAAGAGATTTCTCATCTCTGTCGCGTCGATTGTTGTAAGGAGTATTAGACATGGTCCCGTTACCCGATACAAAGAAATAAAGACGTCCTGGCAATTTTAAACCGATAGAAGGCAGTAAATTTCGGCTAATTGGTTCTGGACCTCCAAAGAAGAAAGAGGAATAATCATACCCATAATTGGAGGAGATAAAATCAAAGTCAGCCGTTTTATACTCGATTCCTCCTTCATACCTTTCATTTCCGGTACGTGTGGTTATATTTACCACTCCCGATTGCGCCTGGCCATATTCGGCGTTAAACGCACCGGTCAACAACTCCATTTCCTGAACGTCTACTACATTCAGATTGAGCACATCGCGACCACCATAGATAGGATGGGTAACAGGCACACCGTCCACCATATAAAGTATCTCACCACCCCGGCCACCACGAATATGAATATCTTTCAAACTCTCATCTCTGACTTGTAACTGATTTCCCTCTCCAAAAGTGATGGTTTGTGCACCACTCTGAACAAAAGCACCACCCTGCAGTAAGAAAATATCATTGGTGTTCTGAAATCCGGGGGTGTCCTCTATTTCCTGTCGAGAAGCGGTGCGACGCGTCGCTGTAATATCTTTCTGTACCAATAATTGTTCTGCGACCACTTCAATGGTAGGTCCCTCTACCGCCTGCGACTCCAATTTGACATTGAGATTCTCAGTCAGATCCACCTTTACCCGCACTCCTTTAACAGTCAGGGTATGATAGCCGATATAGCTGTATTCCACATCATAGGTACCTGGGGGAATCTGCAGGATATAATAAAAACCATCCTCATCAGTAGCTGATCCTAAATTAGTGCCTTTTATGATGACATTTACCCCAATTAATGGTTCTCCGGAAGACTTATCGGTCACCCGTCCAGAAATCTTACCAGTATTTCCAGCCATTAATAATGAAATCAACAAGAGCATTATGATAAATAGGTGTGAAATAAATTTTGCCGTTGTCATGCTCAGAAATACTCCTTTACTCTTAAGACTAACACAAGTCAATCATTATTTATTAATGAAATCCCAGACTGTTCAACATTTGATTGGCCATGATCTGGGCATCACTTTCTCGCATAAAAAACATGGGGAATCCCAGCACGATGGTATTGAAAACACTTCCATAGTATCGAATTCCAACCGGTTCGCCTCTCCAGGTGGTTAAACCGGAAATCGTATTCGCATACACATACATAACTTCGGTAAATCCAGCCTGGCGGGGCATCACGTTGATTTGTCCCAGTTTCCCAAAATACGGGAATTGCGATAATTTATCTTCATCAACATATAATGTATCTGTTACATTAGGCCAGGGATTACACCCCACAAAGTCAGTAGGAATAAGAATCGATTCATCTGCCTCCAGAATATGCAAATAATCGTGAATGAAAGTTCCCTGTTCAAATACCTTGGGAAATGGATCGGCCTGGGCAAATGACTTCAGGATTCTCCAGCCTCCCATAATAAAATTTCCCCCAACATTCAGATAATCTTCGATATCACGAATATACCGTGGTAACTTATGAACATCTGTCGGATTGCTATACGGATTATCTGCATGCCAGATTACCAATTTATATTGCCCCAACAACGATTTAGGTGGCATACCTTGCGACTTGAAATCCCAGCTGTCGGCGGGTCCAAAAATACGAGCATAAAAAGAATCTACCAGATCATCTCGGTTACGAAAAGCATTAAGTCCTCCCCCAAACAACGCCTCATCGGTTTCATCTATAATCAATTTATCGAGCGTGAAAGTTGGCTGAATTAAAATAACGTTTACAGAATCACCCACGGGATCGATTAAATTCGTATTATCTCGACAGGTAACAGAAATAACATGCGGTCCATTCAAGGGTTGGAAAAAGGAGGGAACAATATGCAGGGTAGTATCCGTCGTCCAATTCCATTCCCCCTTATCAACCCGCCAGGCAAATTCCACCACCTCACCATCCTGATCACTGGCCGTAAAGGTCAGAGGAACACCTTCCCACCAATCGGTGACATTCTCGATGACAAAGAATTGCTGATTATTTGTCGGAACGAGAATATCGGTAACCGGAAAAACGGTCTGCACTGTATAAAATTTTCGTTCAGCCGGTTCTGGATCCGCTTCACCTTTGTCGTCGATGGCTCTCACTTGAAATCGTTGATAGTTTAATAAATCACTCGATTCGAAAGGGATGGTTATACTGGTCGCCGTGGTGGTTACCCACTCTTGAGTGAGAGAATCCCCAGCATAAATGTGTTGAGTGATGTAACGATATTGATAGCCTGAAATAAATCCATCGTAATCTTCTCCATCCCAGTGTAAAGTCGCTAACGCAAATAAGGTGTCATTTTCCTTGGGGATGTTTGCTAAGGTAGTATTGGGAGGTTGATTAGGATTGGCTGGACTTGTTTTCCTTTCGCAGGTTAGGGAGAAAAACAACAGAAGTAGACTAATTGAAATAATTATAAATCTAAACATCATAAACCCTGCCTTATTGTATAATAAATTAAAAGTAATTAACATTATAAATTTCCATTTCAGGTTGGAAAATATAACTATCCCTGAAACGGGTTACTGATTTAAATGGTTTCACTCGGATATTCACTTCTGTTACCCTATTTGATTTGATCTCGAAATCAGCGGGCAACTTGATAAAATAGTTGTCAGGAGTTATGACATCAATTCGATCAAAGTTTTTTAGTTTCAAAAAACGGGAATCAACCCCAAATTCAATTTTGTTATAAGATTGCGGAGGAAGATGTGATTCGAAGATTGTAAATCGCTGATATTGGCCACCCTGGCGCAAGATGATGTTATAAAATCTTTCTTCCTGTCGAGTGCTCTCCAGGCGAGGATATAAAATTCCATAGGTGTCGTCGCGGAAGACCCGCCCTTGAAAAATTGAAACCCAAAATATGTCATCATCCGATACCGTGAGTGTATCGGTAACAATAATGATAACCGTATCTGACGGATCCGATTCCAGTGTTACTCGCACAATACCCGGAGCAGGAGAATTCTCAATTCCCGAATCACATGTACTAAATAAAAATGCAACCGTCAATAGAAAAAAGATGATAGGAAAAAAATGTTTAAGCGACATAAAAATGCTATCCTCTTGCAATCATTTACTGTTAATAGAAGAGACCTGAATCCGTCGATTCAGGTCTCTTGATTATTTGCATAATTACTTCATCAGTACCATCTTCATGGTCTGTGAGAAATCCTTGGTCTCTAAACGATAGAAATAGACACCACTGGAAACTGGATATCCAAAATCATCGGTTCCATCCCACTGCACACCATGTTTTCCGTAACTCACATACCCATTAATCAATGTCCGAACTTTCCGACCTAATAGGTCATATATCACCAATGAAGCTTTTCCACTCTTCGCAATATTGAAACGAATATCGGTTACCGGGTTGAACGGATTCGGATAATTCTGCATGAGCGCATAATCAATCGGCAATACGCCCGGTTGATCATCGATACTGGTGATATTTTCTAATGGAAGATTCGCGGCCGGATAGTTATAGATCTTGATGTTGTCGAAATATCCTTTGTAGAAAGGTGGATAGGTTCCGACGGTAGTGGAAGCCGCCTTGCCAATTCTCAGTGGAGAGAATCCTTCGACAATTTCGGCATCAAAACCTAAATATTTTTGCTGCACATGCGTACCGCTTTGATTTTCCACACGTAATATCGCATAATGAGCAACCGTATCACCCGGGGGAGCATTTCTTACTTCCAACTGGACATGATTCCACTGATCCAGATCAATCGGATAATCGAGGACAATGCTGAAAGCACCGTCGGTGGCACCGTAGGGAATCGCGCCCGGATTGAAACGGAATTGATAATTATTGTTGGCCCAGGAAGCAGCATCACGCGGCCGGTTGAGTACTCGGCAGTAGTTTTTGGAAGCATCAGCCATGATGGGATCGGGTTTTAACCAGAAATCCACTAGGAATTCTTTAGCAGCCAGGAATGGTGAATCAGATTCCAATAAGGTGCTGTCTCCTTCCATATAAATAGAATAACTACCAGCGGCAGCGTCAGTAGAAAAAACGGGATTTCCATAGACGGTAATTGGATTTTCATAATTGCTATGGTCTACTGGAGTTCCGGTTCCCTCTTCAAAGGTTAAATCTATCACCTGAGTAGTTGGAGAATAGATGCCGAAGCTATAATATTGAGCCGATTGCCAACCAGCATCCTGTGGGAATTTGAAACTGCGGCCCTGATTATCAGTAGCTTCCAGATAATAGCGAATTACAGTACCCAGTGGTTGCTGGGGAATAATACCAACCATTGAATCGCCACTCACCGTGGTCATGGCGACTGAGGTCCAGTTGGCACCGGCATCGGTTGAATAGAACAGATTAGCGCTTTGTAAGGTAGAGCCTGAAGAAACGGTGAAAATATCCGCTCCAATTTCATACTGTGACACGCTAGTCGGTTGATTGGAGAGAATAGAGACATCCACAATCACCGGTGGAATGGGGAAATCGCGAACGATATTGCTGATGCGAATTTCATCCACAAAACCATCCAGGAAGGAATCGGTTCCGCCACCTGCATAACCAATATGCAGAGGTTGAGCCGTCACAATGGGCGTTGGATCAGCCGCGCCAAATGATAAATAATCGACAGCCGTAAAAGATACCAGTTCGATTTGACTGGTAGAAGTATTCCACTTATGAATGATCGTCATCAAGAGATGAGTGTTGGTGTCACGGATGAAAGCCATGTGATACCAGGTTCCCACTTCCATAATATTGGGGGGCGTATTGGATTGTGGCCATTGATCTTGAGAAGCAGTATGATATCCGCAACTGAACAAACGATTATCACCCCACATTTCCACGAAATAATTGGGTTGCCAGAATACCGCATCTCCGGTTTTAATGACTAAACGTGGTACCCATCTCCAGTCGCTGCTACCCGTCCCAAAAGTAAATATGTTGATCCAGCCTTCAATGGTCCAATCACCGATGAGATCCAGATCATCATCATCCGCTACGATAACATAGGCAGAATCACTCTGCGAATCATTGTCAATTCGCAAACATTGATTCAGATTCGGAACCTGATTGGGCAGGAAAAAGAAATTGGATGGATCGCCAACAAATTGACCACTATCGGTCAATGTGGATTCATTATTCAGATTCCCATCAAAGTGCATTAACAACACCGTATTGGCATCCACCGTGTAGGGACCACCAATCTGTGAAAATACCAAACTCATAGGGAATAAAAGCAAGAGAAGGATCACACTCCTGCTACTTACTGCTTCTAACAACTTCACCATGATAGACCTCCTAAATTTTAGGTTAAACAACGTGTGCGGGGAACTTAAATTTCCCCTCTTGCAACCCCCTTCCTCTCCTTCAGAATAGATATCCTGTACTATGATACCTTCGTTACACCTCCTTTCCACGAATCTTTAATTGTTCATCACCTTTTCTTTTAATACAGCAGTTCCTGCGGTTATTTCCATTATATACAATACTGATTTTCTTTTCAGTACATCCCGAAAAATTTTTTCCATATATTCTTCAAAACTTTCCAATTGCTCGCTCCACACTAAATTGATGGTGCAGCCTCCAAAGCCAGCCCCCATCAGTCGTGCTCCTATGACCCCCTTTTGCTTTGCCGCTGCATCAACCAGGATATCCAGTTCTCGACAGCTCACTTCATAATCATCTCTTAATCCTTGATGAGATTGAAACATTTTTTGGCCAAATTCAATAAAATTTCCTTTCACCAGATCATCGCAGGCACCCAATACCCTCGTATTTTCCTCAATAACATATTTACAACGACGATAGACCACAGGATCCATCTCTTTTTTAAATTCTTTTAACATCTCCAGTGGTACATCCCGCAAATTCTTTATTGTTGGATTTTTCCGTTGAAGAATCCGGACTCCCTGCTCGCATTGCTGGCGCCGAGTATTATATTCTGATGATCTTAACTGGCGCTGTACCTGAGTATCACATAACACGATCTTTATCCGTTGTTTCTCAAACGGATAGTATTCATATTCCAGAGACCGACAGTCCAGACGCAATACATGACCATCTCGACCAAAAATGTTGATGAGCTGATCCATTATCCCGCACTGCACACCAACAAATTCGTTTTCGGCTTTTTGAGCCAGCTTAACCAGAGTCATTAAATCAATGTGCAGCTGGAATAGATCATTGAGCCCATACGCTAACCCGGCTTCCAGCGCGGCGGAAGAAGACATTCCGGCTCCGATGGGAATATTTCCACCAAAAACACAATTAAAACCTTTGATGGTATATCCATGAAACTGAAACTGATCTAAGACACCAAGTAAATAATTCGGCCATCCCTTGGGACTTTTGGTTAATTTCCCCAGCTGAACTTCATAAGAATCTTTTAAATCCAGGGCATGGAATACACATCGCTCATCATTTCGAGGAGCTATAGCAAAATAGATGGCTTTATCAATAGCGGCGGGAAGCACAAATCCTTCATTGTAATCAGTATGTTCACCGATTAAGTTGACCCGTCCTGGAGATCTGACAACAACAGGAGTCTCTCCAATTAACTGATAGAATTTTTTCTCAATTCTCGCTGGAAAAGTATCCATACACCCCGATCGTTCTATTCAACGACTTTGTTTTTATTGGTAAGCAAATAAATCACACCCATAACCATCATCAATCCACCCCACCAGATAGCTGGATATAATTCAAATAAGACCGTTTTTTTCATGGGGGGATTGATCAAATTGATTATCCCGGAAAGAAAAACCAAACCACCCATCACTAATAAAACGATACCCACAAAGAACCATATCGTCTTCAAACCCGTTGCTTTTTCTACCATAGTTTTTCCCTTCTTCTATTACCAGAAGTAAATATTTAAAATCACCAGAATAATGAAAGCAATGATGGCAATAAAGCCTGGCCGTTGATAAAAGCGATGGCCTTCTTCTTTTACCTCTTTGGTTAGACCCTTCACCAATCCCACTAATTCATTATCTGGTTTTGGTTTAGTGAAGAGGCTGATGACGACTGTCATCACAAAACAGATTAACCAGGCCCACCACGCTCGCCACAGATTACTGCTCATATCCGAAGGATTTTGACTGAAGGTTAGCAAACCTGGATTCAGCCAGGCGAATTTTATTCCAATGAACATGGAGAAAGAACTCACCATGCCGGCGATTAATCCCCAAAAAGCAGCTGGGGAAGTTGTTCGCTTCCAGAACATTCCCAGCAACATGGTGGCAAACAGCGGTGCATTCACCCAGCTAAAAATCGCCTGAATGTAATCCATGATGGTACTGAACTGCATGGCCGCATAAGCGGTGAGGATACTCAGAAATACTCCTACCACCGTCGTAATACGGCCTACCTTTACTAAGTGAGCATCATCCGCATTTTTCTTAAACAGCACGCGATAGATATCATAGGTCCATACCGTATTAAAAGCGCTGACATTACCGGCCTGCCCGGCCATAAATCCAGCCAGTAGAGCGGTAATTCCTAATCCGATTAAACCTGCTGGAAAGTAGCGAGCAATTAACACCGGTAAAGCTGTATCATTCCAGGGTTCACCCGTCATTGGATGAGGCAACAGCTGAATCTGTTCCATGTCCTGTAACTTCCACGCTACCAATCCACCGACGACCACAATAAAAGGTAAGGCCATCTTAAAAAAGCTGGCAAAAATGGGGGTTTTCCTGGCGGCATCCAGGCTTTTAGCTGAGAAGGCACGTTGTACCAACAAAAAGTCAGTCGTCCAATAACCAAAGCTCAAGACGAAACCCAATCCCAGCACAATTCCCAGCCAGGTTACTCCCATCTCATTAGCAGCGGCATTACCAGCAGTGGACCACAGCCCGCTCATTCGTTCTGGCAATCCGCTCATAATAGAATCTAATCCACCCAAATCAATAATTCCCAAAATGGAAACCAGAAAAAGACCAAACCAGATCAGGAAGAATTGAACAATTTCTGTGAAGATGGCGGAGAGCAATCCTCCCAGGGTGATATACAGTCCGATAACCGCCGCACTGATCCAGATACTGACATTTAAATCCCATCCCAGGACTACATAAAATACCAGAGCCATCAGATACAAATTAATGCCGGACATTAATACGGTCATGATCGCAAAACTGAAGGCATTGAGCAGTCGAGTCTTTTCATCGAAGCGCAGGAGTAAATATCCAGGAATAGAGTGAATTTTCGAGCTATAGTAGAACGGCATCATATAGAGACCCAGGAAAAGCATGGCGGGAATGGCGCCGATCCAGTAAAAATGGGAAACAAACATTCCATATTTCATGGTGCCACCCGTCCAACCCAAAATTTCCAGCGATCCCAGATTGGCTGAGACAAAGGCAATTCCGGCTACCCAGGCTGAATTTCGCCGACCTGCCTCGAAGAAATCCTCTTTGGTTCCCATGAACCTTTTCAAATAATAACCGATCCCAACCACGAAGATGAAGTACACCGTAATGATCAACCAATCAAGAAGAGTCAGACTAAGTGTTTCCATAGGCCTCCTTTAAAGTTGGAAAATTATTCCATCACTTTACCTATTTGTTGAGAACAGAGTACCCTTTTTATTTCGCTTCTAAAATCAGAATATCAGGTTGTGGATAAATCTTGCCATCCAATTCTACATTTATCATTGGCCAGTTACCGGTATTGGTCACAACTTCAAAATGATCTTTGTAAACAATAATGGTGTCTTCAACCTTGGCGCCAGTAATCGTTGGATTCCAGGCAAAGGCCTGATGTTCCTGAACGACTTCCTTAATACCAGGATATATCACATATTCACGATCGTCATAACCAGTCGCTCCTCCCTGATGGTGTTTCATCCATTCTCCTTCAAAACCCGCCTGGGCATACCAGGTTTTGCATTCTTCAAAGATCTCGGCACACGACTTTCCCGGAACGGTAGCCCGTTGATATTTTGCGTTTACCTCTGCGGTTTTTTGCAGTTTATTTTTTAGCTCTTCAGGCAGGGGACCGAAATGCACAAATCGGGTAACTGCCATAGGCATTCCCCATTTTTCAGCCACCACATTGACCATGGCATATTTCTGGAGTTTAGCACCGGCCGGAAGCCCATGCCGATACTTATAGATTCTCTCATCTACAGCAATCAATAGCACGGTGGGCATGATACCACGTGCACGCAATTCAGCAGCGGTCATGGCTTCGATTTCATATTCATCCATCCCTGGTTTTAAAGAACGACATACAGTTTCCACCGCATCCGCTGTTTGTTGCCCTAACCAGCGATAACGTTTGATCTCGGAATCGGTGAGAGAATAACGCAGTGGTTTAAATTTATCCGCCACTAAAATTGTATTGGGAAACGGAACATCACTTCCAATTTTTCCCTTGGGAGCAATCTGAGAAATCACCTCACCCCGCACGTCTTTTACGGCATTGGCTTCGAACCAATCAAATCGTTTTAGTTCATAACCCAGCTCAGACATGATCTCATCCATCAGTCGCGGACCTTCGCTATCGTTACAAATCAAATACTTCGATCCATCTTTCATGATCAAGGCCGAAGCGGCACCCACATCTTTGTTAAGAACGATCTGATTATTAGCCAGACCCGCTGTGATCCAATAAAAATCTCTGACTTGAGTAAATAACATTCCATCCAATTTTTCCTTCTCCAGTAAAGTTTGCAACCGGCTCATTTTTTCAGCAATCTCGGCTCTGGCTTCTTCAGGAGAAATGACCTGAGCGGGAGGATTCTTCCAGATCTGCTTTTGAGTAACATCATCAGAAACAGAGGTACACATCAACAAAGTGAAGAGGATTAAACTTAAAAAGAGGATTAGATATTTCACACTTCACTCCTTTATTTTTTCGAACGATCACAAAAAAGATAAAATTGCTCTAATCTATGAATAAAAACAAAATTGTATCACATCGACGAGTTGTTCATTGGTGAAGAAAAAATCGATCGGAAAATCAGGTATGGTAATTTGAAAATTCATTTCATTTTTCTCGCAAAATGTTATCGCTAACATTTTGAAACAAGTTTAAAGTTTTAAATCTTAAAAGTCAAGAAAAAAAGATAAAATTATTTTTGAATATTTCATTATCAAGATTCATTGACAATCTCTGACGTTCTTTAATTATTTTGACATCCACAGGAACGTCTAATGATCAATTCTCCCTTCACAATGATGTCCTCAATAGTCGTATTTTTTCCTTCAATGATCTGTATCAATTTGTGTACAGCTCTCTTTCCCACTTCATATGCATTTTGACGAATGGTGGTGAGTGGACTGGGCATCAATTGCGCCCTGATGTCATCAGAAAATCCTACAATAGCAATATCCTCCGGAATACGTAATCCTTTATCGAAAATGGATTTCATCGCTCCAAAGGCCGCCGGATCGTTGACCGCCACCACCGCTCTGGGCCATTGGGCTGGGGGTAACTCAAAAATTTTCTGCATGGCGCGATATCCATCCTGCTCTTGCAGACCGGCTTCGATGATTAATTCCGGATGCAGCTCTAACTTCTTCTCCTTTAATGCTCTCTTAAAACCTTCTAATCTCAACTTTCCTATCAGCACACGCTGCGGACCCGCCAGATGCGCAATGCGGGTGTAACCATGATTGATAAGATGTAAAGTAATCCGACGCGCACTTTCTTCATCATCGATACTCACACAGCTGGCTCCGATACCTCTCACACAACGGTCATAAAACACTAACGGCAGTCCCCTCTGAATAATCTGTTTATATACTGAATAATCTTCCACCGTCTGGGCCGTAGAAATGAGCAGTCCATCTACCTGCTGGGAGGTCAATGTGTAAATTAAATCTTTCTCGCGGGCTGAGTCCTCAGCTGAATGAGCCAGGATGAGTTGATACCCATTCTGATAACAAATTTCTTCAATTCCACTAATAATCCCTGGAAAAAATGAGTGGGTAATTTCTGGAACAACCACGCCAATGGTATCAGTCTTCTTCAGCACCAAACTCTTGGCTATTTGATTGGGGAAATAGCCCAATTTCTTGGAGGTTTCGATGACCTTTTGTCGGGTAATTTGACTGACATTTGGTTTGGCATTGAGAGCCCTGGAAACCGTCATGGTTGAAATGCCTAAACTTTTGGCGACATCCCGCGCGGTAACACGTCTTGACAATTATCTCTCACCTTCTTTCATTTTACCGATTTTATTTAATGAAAAATGTTCTGATTCTAAAAAAATTACATCTTAATCTTAACCCATACTTTACTGTACTTTCCTCTGACTGCTGGAAATCGAACTCTGATTTTCACCAGTCCCTTATCATCCACCGAAAGTATTTCTGCATTCTCAATTGATTGAATTTGTTGATCAAATATATGAATAAAAAAATCTGCCAGGGTATTGGACGCACCTTCCAATTCAATCTGATATTGACCTTCCTGCCAATCCTGAGCGATGATCCGATAACCAGCTGAAGAATCTTCTGGTAATGGTCTGGAAATAGATGGCACCATCCCTATCCCCGCCTGATGGTCATATTCAACAGTTTTCTCCCTTGATACCACCAGATATAACGTATCGCCGAGCCCAGAATTTTTCATTTCACTGGCATAGATAACTGGTTTTTTATCGACAAAAATCTGTCTGATTACCATACCAGTGGGCATCTCAGGCGTAAAGTGCACTTTTATCGGTTTACCTTTCTTTAAAAGGAAGTGGTAGGAAGTTCTGTTTTTATTTCTCTTCAGGGTTACATCCATCACTGAATTTCCCACTCGTAGATTATTTATCCGAAGCGTGTCCCAGTGTAAAGGAAACCGCGGTGCAAAAATAACTTCGCGTTCGGGAGCTCGCGGCTGCCAACCAATCATTCCATGAATACCGGGATGCAAAATGTTGGTCTCAGACCAGCACTGATGCGGACAAACTCCGGCTGGTTTATAAACTGCTCCATTCATCACTTCTTCCACATATCCTAAAGTCCAGTAATTTTTTATTAAAAGATTATTCATGAGATGAGTGAATCCCTGCACAGAATGACCATAACTAAATTCAGCCAGAGAAGTCCAACCCGTAAAGAGCGGCCAGACACTTCCATAATGGTAACCGGTCGGTACAAAAAGTTTTGACTGTGAGCTCACAATTCTCACTCCCCAATCTGGTGAGAAACCATTACCGGCAAAATTAGCAAGCATATTCTGAACTTTGGATGGATCCAATAATTGGAAATACATCGCCACCGCTGGGAGAACAGTGGGTTCGGGATTAAATGAGCCATCCTTGAATTTTCCATAATTGAAAAATTTTGTGGAATCATTCCAGAAATCAGTATGTAAAATTTCCCGTACTTTCAGATAATCAGAATAATATTTTTGTTGCAGGTCAGCTTGCCCAAGGTGGCTTGCCAGATAGGATGCATCCCGCAAAGTTTGCGCCCAGAGCGAAGCCAGGTAAAATGTAGTATGGGCGCCGAATAGTTCTCCACCCTCTACCCAGCCATGACCCTCGTTGGTGTTTTCAATCAACAGATCCCCATCGGTATCGGTGGAATACAAATAATTCATAGCCTTTTTTAGGTACGGCCAGCTTTTTTCAATAAAGTGAATATCCCCGGACGCTCTTAAATAATGAGCAGCTAAAATGATATACAACGGCGTGGCATCTGCCGCATCATAATGCACTACTCCGCTGGTGGAAATTTCATGAAATATTTTCCCTGATAGATCCTGAAACTTCTGCAAGAAGTCCAACTGAGCTTTCACTATATCAAAATGTCCATAATCATCGATGGCAAAACCTGACCACTCCGAATCTCGCCCGAAATACCAGGCGTAACCGGGGCGACCGCTGATTTTATGACCACCTCTCCACCCCCGAGCCGTGGTTGAGTAACCCGCTAATAAAGCTGTGCCCACTCCAGGCGTATGAGCAAAAAATTTTTCAGTCCCCACCAGAGCCCATTTCCACAACTTATTAATTTCGTGGTCGGGTGATTCAATGGTTACCATATCAGATATCACCCATTCATAATACTCTCTCGCTTGATCATAGATTTTCTGGGGATGCAGGAGTAGTTTGTGATAATCCTTGATCGCTTCCATTTGACCCATATTAGTACCGACCATTCCAAAATTAATCTGAAAATCATTGGAAGTGGTCAGTTCATACAATGCCGCATGGTAAACTTGATTCAAAGAAGTGGAGTCATTCTGAAAAGAACCATCTTTCCATTCAATGTCCGAATAGTTTCCACTGGAGGTGATCAAAGGAGCTAGATCGGCTCCGATTACTGCGTACAAATCACCGGCTGAATCTTGCACATGCAAAGCCTGCAGGGTCGAATCATAGGCATAATTTACATCACCGATGGCGTTTTCATCATAAGGCCACATCCAGCGTAAATCACTTCGGTACTTGATCATCAATTTCAAGGAGCGATTTCCATCAAATCGATAATGGACAATGGCACCGGGAAGGTAGAGGGCAGGATAAATAGTTTCCGATAAATTTCCGCCTGGCAATGAATACACCCGGGTAAATGATTCTGGACGAACCTCTAATCGAGCTTGAACTTTCTTCAACCACACCACCGAGTCTCCCTGCATAATTCCCACTTCCCAATCTCTCAAAATCCGGAAGGGATGTACCCACAGTTCATCAATTCCGCCCACTTCTTTTCCCATCACCAATGCTCTTTGACCCGAGACGTCGTAATAGTTTTGAGTAGTATAGATCTGCTGGATGACCATAGCATCCGGTGAGGGAAGTTTTAACTGTCGGCATATTGAGGGGTGTAATGGGGCAGTCCGGATAGAAAACTGCTTTGGTTGATGATCATACTTTTCCCAGAAAGTAAGGGGCTCCGAGTGTGTATCTCCTGACAGATAATCGAAACAATTGACGAGAAATTGTTCCAGATGAAGTCGGGCATGATTGGGTCGTGACAAATAAATAAAACCACCAATAGACAAAATTTTACCTTTATCATCCTGATATTCAATCATCAGTTTATTATCAGCATGAATGGTGATGTACGATTTTTCAACTGCTACAACTTTCCCTTCGATTGGAAAATTTCGCTCAAAATATCCAATAGTGGGTAAGGTATGATTTTCATAAGCATCCCAGATGAAGGTTCCACCGAATAATTTATGAAAGGCTGGATGACCTCGATAACTTTGCAAACCTTTCTTATCGAATAGCCATTCATCTTGAATGCTTAGTATTCTGGTTTCAGGTTTGAAAGTTTCCATACCCAGCTCGTATGGCAAACGGGCAGCAAAGTCAGTAAATAAAATTCTTCCACCCTGTTTATAAAAATTGGTGAGGAAATTTAATTTCTCTTTCGCCTCGATCCAGCTGGCATATTCACTGGAATCCGGAATATGCAGCCAGAGAATTCCTTCGGGCAATTTTTCAGGTGGTAGTTGAGAAAGATCGATAATTTGGGATTGAGGGAACCGGGAGGTGAGGATGAAGTCCCAGGCGGCCTGATGTTCAGGCGACAGATTTTTAGACAGCACGACATAATAGATTGGCAATCGTTCAACTTTTTTACAGTTTAATAAAAACAATAGAAAGAGGATGGAGAAGATGATTAGAGGTCTGGGATTTTTCATACATTATTCCTTAATGAGGTAAGTGAAGAGAATTGACTGGAGGGGCAGCGCACAGTAAATGATAATGGAAAAAGGATTGATCTTCAGAATAAATTTCCTACCGATTAAATTGATTGTTATCGTTAACATCATCAGATCAAAAAAAACCTTTCTACCTCAAAAGATTTATTTTCCAACCGCGACACTGTGCTGTTAAATTAAAATCAAACAAATAATATCTAAAAGAAGCAAAAATGTCAAGAAAATTTTTCCTTTGCTTTAATTTTTATCAGACGTTGCACATCATAAATAGGAAAATTTGAGTAGAGAAAAAGGATACCAGAATTTCGAACCACACAAAAAGCGACTCATTTTCCCGACATTTGTATGTGTTATTTTTGAGTGAAGAGTAAGCAAAAATATTTTAAATATTAGATTTTAGATTTTACCTCTTCACTTAAAATGGGCTTGAAGACATTGCTATCCAAAATAAATGAGTTTTCACACAGAAATTTTTGGAAAAAGAGGTCTATTAGACAATTTTTTAATGCTTTAAGAAGCAGATTTTATTTTCATAAAAAATAAATACACTCCCCCACATGGGCAAGAATTATGGTAATATACCACTCCTACGTAGCTAAAAATTTATTTGGAACTGGTGAGCTATAGACCTATCGCCCCTCATGGGATACCTGTTTAAAAATGTCCATCCGGTTGGTCGTTGTTGCTGTCAAAAACAGATAGGAATAAAAAATTGTCTTAGACAAAAGTGGTTTTAAGAAAGACGTTACTCTAAGACAAATCTAAAATATAAAATCTAAAATATAATATATCTTTAGCGGAGAGGGAGGGATTCGAACCCTCGGTTCCCCGTTAAGAGAACACACGCTCTCCAGGCGTGCCCGTTAAACCACTCCGGCACCTCTCCGAGTGTTTCATACTCTAAAGATAGAAAATTTCTTAATTCGTTTCCCGTAATTTTTTAAAAAATTCACTCAGAATCAATGAACATTTTTTTTCCAGCACTCCCTTCACAATCTCAATCCGATGATTCAGCCGCGGATCCTGCACAATATTGTACAGCGTTCCACACGAACCGGACTTGGGGTCACTGGCACCATAAACCAGCATCGGAATTCTGGCCAGCACCATTGCCCCTGAACACATCGGACAGGGTTCCAGGGTAACATAGAGGGTGGTATCGAGCAAGCGTCGGGATTCCAGATAATTCGCAGCCGCACTAATCGCAATCATCTCGGCATGAGCAGTCGGTTCCTGTAAGGCTTCGATCATATTATGACCTTTTCCAATGATGGTGTTATTATACACGATCACCGCTCCCACCGGGACTTCCCCGGCTTCGTAGGCTTTCTCTGCCTCTTTAAAGGCCTGTTCCATCCAATATGTATGATCTTTTTTAAACATGGGTCTTAAAATAATAAATCTAAAATATGATATATCAGTAATCAATTCCTGGCTGAGCGACGATTCCCTTTTTAAAGGGGTGTTTTATCTCCACCATCTCCGTCACCAGATCAGCCAGCTCGATAATTTCCGGTGGAGCATATCGACCGGTTAAAATGATTGTCAAATAAGTCGGTCGGGCTTTTATCACTTTAATCACATCCTGAACATTCAGCAAACCTTCTTTTATCGCCACATTTATTTCATCGAGTATGATAATATCATAATTGTTATTCAAGTTTTCCTGGGCGTATTTTAAAGCCTTCTCAGCAGCTTGAATATGTTCTTCAATCGGTTTCTTGTCGCCCATAATGCGCACAAAACCTTTTCCCATTCTCTTTAATTCAAAATGAGGGGCTAACTTTTTATATCCCTCCAGTTCACCATACATCCAATCTCCTTTAATAAATTGAATCATCAATATTCGCCAGTCATAACCAATGGCCCGCACGACCATTCCCAGTGCAGCAGTGGTTTTCCCTTTCCCCTCACCGGTGTACACTATTACCAAACCTTTCCGTTCTGAGCGTGGAATTGCTGTCAACGCCATTACTTTTCCTTTTTGATCAAATTTAGAGTTCAATCAAAGATAGAAAAAATTATTTTTCGGAATTTTATTTTAGGAGAGGAATTTCCACCCAAAAAAGACTGCCCTGCTCTTCTTTGCTTTCTACCCCAACCTGACCGGACAGAAGCTCAGCCGAATGTTTTACAATGGAAAGGCCCAGACCACTGCCCTCTGGAAAAATATAGCGAGCAGACTCTACCCGATAAAACCTTTCAAAGATGCGTTCCAGTTGATCAGCTGGTATTCCGATGCCATTATCTTCTATTTCCATGCGCAGGGTAGTGTCTGTTACGGACAGCCGGAACCAGATCTGACCGCCAGGTCTATTATATTGAATCGCATTGTTAATTAAATTAGTGAGAATAATCTGCAGAATCTGGGGATTCGCTTTAATTCTAATTTTCTTCTCAAATTTAGGAATTTCCTTATGGAGCGTTAAATTTCTTTCCGCTACGACCGGTAAATACTCCGATATGAGTTTTTTAATCACCGGCACCGGATTCATTTTAATTAGTTCTTCCATCTCCTTTCTTTCAATTCGGGAAAGTTGAAGCAGATCGGTAACCAGGTTTTCGAGATGGATGGTTTGTTTTTCAATTTTCTTCAAAAATTTTTCGCGCTGTTTTTTCTTCTCGCCTCCACTTTCTAAGAGTGTTTCTGCATATCCCCGAATAGAAGTAAGCGGCGTTTTGAATTCGTGACTTACGTTGGCCACAAAATCCTGTCGAATAGTTTCCAACTGCTGGAGGTGAGTGACATCTGCCAGAGTCAGCAAAAACCCAGCCAGCGCTGAATGATGATTGAGCAGTGGCAGAATCTGATAATCTATGAACCGGTCACCATAAAATTTAATTCGCTTTTTAATCGGCTGATTATTCTCTAGAAAATTTTCAATATCCTGGATGATTGGAGGAAAATGAATCCAGTCATAATATTTTATTTTTCTGGCTGTATCGAGAGGCAATCCCATAATTTCTCTAAACTTATTGTTGTGAATGATGACCATCCCCTCGCGATCGAAAGCCGCAACTCCTTCACTGAGAGAATTGAAGATGGCCAATAACTGTTGCAGACGATTATCCAGATCGATATAAAAATTATGTAATTTCTCTCCCAGATGATTGATCTCATTCGCCAGAAGATCAAATTCCTGCAATGATTGTCGGGGTAATTTTTGAAAACCAGGTTCATCTCGTTGGGCATACAAAGATTTTCGAAAGTTAGTCAGCTGCGAACCTAACATTCGATTGTAAAAGAAAGTGGCTACCAGCGAAATGAATATAAAAAATAGATTCGACTGGATAATCAGCCCTGTTAAAAATTTTAATCGGGAGCCGTACTCTGGAGAGAACATTGCCAGACGGATAAAACCGGTGATTCGACCATTTTCACGCAACGGTTCGCAATAATAAAACAATTTCTCCTGAATTGTTGCGCTCTTCCGACGATCCAAACCATATCCGATACGCAAGGCCTGCTGGACTTCCGGACGTGTCAAATGATTTTCAACCGATGACAACTCAGTTGACGGTACATCTGAATCAGCCAGCACCCAACCGTCTTTATCTATAAAGGTTGTGCGATAGGAAGTTAATTTTTTTATTTCACGTGCCAATTGAAATAATGTATCACGATCCAGATTCTGTGTAGAATTCGTTCCCAGCAGGACTTCTGAGATAGCGATTTTCTTGCGAAAGTCCTGACGAATTTCCTCTATCAAAAACGATTTGGTATGATTCCATAAATAAAGGTCAAATACCAAAAGCGCCATGACCAAAATCAGAAAACAAAATAACCAGGTTTTTGTCGAAAATTTTTTCATATTATTTTAATAGGTAATGCTCAGGTGTTTAATCGATTCAGATGATGAACATTTGAAAACTCAATTCACCTTCAGACGATATCCTGTCCCTTTAATAGTTTCAATTAATTCGGCACAATTTCCTAATTTATCGCGTAACCGTTTAATGTGTACATCTACTGTTCTGCTTTCTCCATAATAATCCATACCCCACACGATATCCAGTAAATCATCCCGACTCAATACCCGCCCCTTTACCTGAATCAGTGCCTCTAAAAGTTTATATTCGGTGGGAGTGAGGATTATCTCCTTATCTTTACACATTACCCGATGCATATTTAGATAGACTTTCAAATCTCCGATTTCAAAGGATTCGGCCAAGGCCGGCATCGATCGTCTGAGCAGGGCATTTACGCGCGCCATCAATTCTCTAATACTGAAAGGTTTGGTCACATAATCATCGGCCCCAATTTCGAAACCGATGATTTTGTCGATTTCCTGTGTACGAGCGGTCAACATAATGATGGGTAAATCTTTGGTGCGGGCATTTTCGCGAAGATATTTACAAATCTCAATTCCCGAAAGTCCAGGCAAATTGAGGTCTAAGATTAATAAATCAGGTGGTTTTTGCAAAATAAGTTCAAAAGCTTTCTGACCATTTTTCTCAGTCTTAACCTTAAATCCTTGCTTCTCTAAATTAAAACTGACTAATTCCGAAATATCGGCATCGTCTTCAACCACAAAGATAGTTTGTTTCATGCGACCACCAATGAATTTTATGAACCCAATCCGTGACGAATAATTTTGGCTTCACGCATAAATACGACCTCCTCGCCCAGATTGGTGGTTAAATCCGCCACTCGTTCCAATTCATGCGCCACATTGATAAGATGGAAGCCCTGTTCAATTTTATCTTTCTTTTTGTCGAGAATTTCCAGCACTTCTTCTCTGACTCGCCGGTTGAGATTATCCACCTCATCATCTCGGGCACAGACTTCCCGTGCCAAATCCGCATTCTGGTTAATAAAGGCATGGACGGCGTCGTGCAACATGCTGCGCACGATCTTTCCCATTGCTGGAATATCTTTTAAGGGTTTAATATACGATTCACCCATTAATTTTAAGGCAATCTGAGCGATATTCACCGCATGATCCCCGATACGTTCCAAATCAGTATTCATTTTTAGTGCCCCCACAATAAAGCGAAGATCCACGGCGACGGGCTGTTGCAGGACTAAAAGGGAAAGAATTTGTTCTTCAATATTCACTTCCTCTTTATCAATTTTTTCATCCACTTCTATTACTTCCTCTGCCAGTTTGCGATCCTGCTTTTCCAACGCCTTAAGCGCTTTAAAGATGGCATCTTCCACTTCATGCGCCATAAAAATGAGATCTTTCTTTATATTTTCCAACAAGAGATTCAATTTTTCTTTCATGGAAGTGATGTACCTTTCATGGCTATTAATACTAAAAATCAGGGCTAAGAATTTAATCTTCTAAATTCATTTTTCTCATTAATTTGTGACCAACTAAATTTAATTCGCTTTTTGATATTAACCAAATCTTCCGGTAATATATTCTTCTGTCAATTTTTGGGTCGGATTGGTAAAAAGACGGCGCGTATCGCTAAACTCAATGATTTCCCCATTCATCATAAAGGCCGTATAATCCGATACCCGCGCAGCTTGCTGCATGTTATGGGTGACGATGACAATCGTATACTCATTTTTCAGCTCATCAATAGTTTCTTCGATTTTACCGGTGGAAATTGGATCAAGAGCCGAAGCTGGTTCATCCATCAAGATGATATGCGGTTTGTTAGCCAGAGCGCGAGCGATGCATAAGCGCTGCTGCTGACCACCCGATAAATCCAGGGCGGATTCACTCAGACGATCCTTCACCTCCCGCCACAAATCCGCCTGTATGAGAGCAGATTTAACGATCTCCTCTAAATCGGTTCGATTGGTAATTCCATTCACTTTCGGTCCGAATGCCACATTTTCCCAAATACTCATCGGAAAAGGATTGGACTTCTGGAAGACCATTCCTACTTTATTGCGCAGACGCTCCAGTCGAATACCATTCTGATAAATATCCTGACCTTCGATGATCACTTTCCCTTCGTGGCGAGTTCCAGGTATCAGATCATTCATACGATTAAAACAGCGCAACAAAGTTGATTTACCACAGCCAGATGGTCCGATAAAAGCTGTCACTTTCTTTTGCGGGATATGAATGTTTACCTTTTTTAAAGCAGGTGAGTCTGATGAGTAATAAAAATACAGATCTATGGTCTCAATGACAATCTTTTCGTCTTTCAGAATATTTGTCGATTTTTGGGAAATTGCCTGCTGCACATTTACTACCATACTTTACATCCTTTTCTTAACACCACAGTCATCTTTCTTCAAGCCAATAAAAAAATTTGATTATTAAAAAACCGCAGTTTTGTATTTTTTTCTTAAGCGATTCCGCAAATAAATTGCCAGTAAGTTTAAAATAATAACTATTACGATCAATAGCAAAGCAGTCGTATAAACCATAGGCTTAGCAGCTTCGATATTCGGTGATTGGAAACCCACGTCATAGATGTGAAAACCGAGATGCATAAATTTTCGGTCAAGATGAAGAAAGGGGAAGCTTCCATCGATGGGAAGTGAAGGTGCCAATTTCACCACACCGGTAATCATCAATGGGGCCACCTCTCCTGCGCCGCGACTGATCGCCAGAATTAAACCGGTGAGGATACCGGGCATGGCATTCGGGAGAACAATTTTGCGTACCATCTGCCAGCGGGTTGCCCCTAAAGCCAATGCCCCTTCTTTATTGGCGCGAGGTACTGCCAAAATTCCTTCCTCAGTCGCCACCACCACCACTGGCAAGGTCAGCAAAGCCAGGGTGAGAGAAGCCCATAAAATTCCTCCAGTTCCCAGAGTGGGAGCCGGTAATTTATCACTAAAAAATATTTGGTCGATGGTACCCCCCACTATATAAACAAAAAAACCCAGTCCGAAAATTCCAAAGACAATAGAAGGAACACCTGCCAGGTTATTCACCGACATTCGTATCAAGCGGATAATAGTGCCTTGATGGGCGTATTCATTCAAATAAAGAGCCGCCAGCACCCCGATCGGGACAACCGCAATGGACATCAACAGCACCATCATTACCGTTCCAAAGATGGCCGGAAAAACGCCACCTTCGGTATTCGATTCTCTCGGATCGGCTGCTAAAAATTCCCATAATTTGCCGAGGTAAAATCCCATCTTCTGGAGGGTATTCATTCGGTTGGGTTGAAAAAAGCGGACGATTTTCTGTAACGGCAGTTCGAGCGACGTCCCTTCCGCTGTGACAACCACCACGTACAATTTTTGATTTTCCGCCTGAATCCTTCGCATTTCTTCTGAATATTTTTGATATTCTGCTTCAGCTTTTTGTTCTAATTCCAGCAGCCGTTGGGTCAACCGCTCAATTTTCTGGTTGCGCTCTTCCAATTCAGAAGAAAAATCATTTTCCAGAAACGAAATTTCGCGTTGAATCTTGCTGAGCGGCGTCATCAGCTGATTTAATCGGCTTTCCAGTTTTTGTAACCTTTCACGATTCATCATTACTCGGGCATGACCAGATACCGCCTCATGAAAAAGCTGATCATCAGTTCCAGCATATAAACTATCTCCCAGATTTACCGCTTTAATGTATCCATAAAAATTTCCATATTCGAATCGCTCGAAAGTCGTTGCATAGGCGGGATATTTCTGCGAAATGATTTCATTTCTCTTTATCCAGAGAAAATCTCTCCCATACAGATCACGATTGCCTTTCTTAATTTGAATATTCTCTTCTTTTTGCACCCGACCATCCGCCAGGGTAGAATAAGTTGTCTCCTCTTCCCATATTTCTCCTAAATACACTTCTCCCTGCTGAAGAGCAACTTCTTGCACATCTCTGGGCCAAAAAGAGCCCAGTCCTTTCCAGAGAATTATCATCAGCATTAGAGCAACCATACCGAGCGTGAGCATGAGCGCAAGGCTGGTCATCAACACATAGGGATCGCCTTTCTGTCGAAAATAGCTGATTTTTTCTTTCTCAGTATCCATTTTAAAACCTTCCATACTTTTTTCGCAGGCGATCGCTGATCATGGCTGAGAGACTATTGATGATAAAAGTAAAAGTAAAAAGCAAAAATGCGACGAGAAAGAGAACCCGATACAGAGTTCCACCAACCGGTGCTTCAGGAATTTCGACCGCAATACAGGCGCTCATGGCTCGGAAGCCATTGAAGGGTGACAGATCGATAATCGGGGTATTTCCGGTAGCCATCAGAACAATCATGGTTTCTCCAATCGCCCGGCCAAAACCCAGCATTACCCCTGCAAAAATTCCCCCTGCCGCTGCTGGAAGTACTACCCGGCGAACGGTCTGCCAGCGAGAAGCGCCCAGGGCCAGAGAAGCGGAAGTCAACGAATTGGGTACATTGCTCAGCGCATCTTCCGAAATGGTAAAAATAATAGGAATTACCGCAAACCCCAGTGCGAATCCAACCACAATGCTGTTTCGCTGATCATAGGTTTGACCCAAAACATCATAAAGCCACTGCTTTAGGTTCCCTGAGAAAACAGCCAGCTCAACTGGAGTAGCCAGCAAGTTGACCAAAATGATAGTTAAGGCAATTACCGGAAAGATAAAGAGCAGTTCCCACCCGCGCGGAACCATCATTCTTCGCTCTTCGGGGATTAATTTCCAGATGACGATCGATATAAAAAAGATCAGAGGAAGAATTAAGGGGACTAAAAACAATTCTACCAGATGCTTTTCAAATAAAGGTGAAAAATAAAGACCAGCCAGAAAGCCGATCACCACACTGGGTAAAGCTGCCATGATTTCAACTATAGGTTTGATTACCCTGGCTAACCAATTGGGAGCGAATTGTGAAACATAAATGGCCGCTAAAATGGCCAGAGGGACGGAGAATAGCATGGCATATAACGTTCCCTTAAAGGTTCCGAACATCAGGGGAATAATACTGAGTTTCGGTTCAAATTCATCTGAACCCCCGGTGGATTGCCAGACGAATTCCGGTTTCACATATCCTTCGTACCACACTTTTCCGAATAAAGTTTGCAGGGTCGCTTCAGGATGTTCGTTTTTTAATTTATACAATCCATAGCGATTTTTTCTATCAACTAAAATAATCCCATCGGCCTTGGGAGCGAAGGCAGCTGCCAGAATTGGATATTCCGATTTTCGAAATTCTAACTGAGTTTGATTGGTTGTGGAATAATTCAAATGGACATTACCATCCATATCTATGGCTAAAAAAGTCCTGTCACGCGGGGAAGGTAAAATCATCTTTACGGTCTGGGTGAATGATTTGAACTGGTGAACCGGTCGAAATCGAAATCTATCATTCTCATCCCGCGCCGGAAACCACACTTCAATCATCCCGTGTGCATCACCAACTACCAGCGAATTACTGCCGATTAAAAAACTCAGGGCCGTGATGGGAAACTGAGAACTCTTCCAGTTATCGCGCAAATATATTTCTTCAGGATCAGACAGATCGATCCAGAACAATTCTCCGTTGTGTGAGCCAACGATTAACTTTTTCCCATCAAAGCTGAAAACGAAGGTTGAAACTTTTTCTGTACCGAAGAAATTGGTGAGAGAATAATTATAGATGGTTTCATCATCCGCATTATAAATTCTTAACAGAAGATTACCAGTATGATCTAACCAACTCCAGAAATTATTTCCGTCCTCATCATGACAAAAGGCCAGCTTTTCAATGTGATTGAATTTTTCAGAATCAGAACCATTTACAGTAAAACTATCAACAATCCTCAAAGAGGGTTCGATGTATCGATGATTTTCTTCATAGCGGGGAGTCAGTTTTACTTCAGCGGTAACAATATGACCCTGATCGGTACCGACCGTAAAAATGTCTTTTACCAAACTACCTTTGCCAATGGAAATAATCTTTTCACCATCGGAAATCGGTAATGTATCAGTGGGTAAATATACCTTTTTTGCAAAATCATAATAGGAAATTTCCCCTTGCTCATTCAGGAAATAACCGATTTCCTGATACTGATCGATTCCGATCAATTGAACATGATGTGATCTGGCGGGCAGATCGAAGCTGAATAATTTAGTTAAAGAGGCTTTAAAGGTGAGGGGTAAGCTTTGAAAAATTAAAAAAAGGAGGATACTGACGATACTGATGATGATGCTGTAGCCGCCCACCGTAATAATAAACCGGGCACGTCGATTTGCCCGGTCAACCTTCAGCTGAAAAGTCGTTTGCTCCGATCTGGTCATTTATAGCTTATATGATTTGACATACTACACAATTAATTTTATTAAAATTGATATCTCAATACCAATTCTAAAAGTCATTAATCTATTTTTTTCAACTCTTCCAGAACTACATCATACGGAAGGGGTAGATAACCATCTTTAATGACAATCTGCTGACCTTCATAACTTAAAACAAATTTTAAAAATTCTCTGACCAATGGATCAAGAGTTTTGGTGGGATGTTTTACGATATAGATATACAGATAACGGGATAGTGGATATTTATTGCTCACTACATTTTCATAGCTTCCCTCATAGCAATCCTGACCAGTTTTTTCTGAGAGCGCTAATGCTTTAACGCCTGAGGTTTTATAGCCGATTCCGCTGTAACCGATAGCAAATTTATCTTCAGTAACACCCTGTACCACAGAGGCCGAACCAGGCTGTTCCTTTACTTTGTCCTTAAAATCTCCCTTATCGAGTACATGATCTTTAAAAAAACCATAGGTACCCGAGGCGGAATTTCGTCCGAATAGACTCATCGGTTTATTTGCCCATTCTCCTTTTAAACCAAGCTGCCCCCAGACAGTTATATCCTGGTCAAAGTTTCTTTTTCGCGTTTTAGAGAAAATGGCATCCACCTGATCCAGGGAAAGACAGTTTAATGAATTATCTTTATGCACAAAGACCGCCAGAGCGTCCAGAGAAGTACGGATAGCGGTTGGTTTAAAACCATATTTTGACTCAAAGCCATCTATTTCTTTGGCTTTCATGGGACGGGACATAGGACCGAATTGAGCAGTTCCCTCTACCAATGCCGGTGGTGCGGTGGAAGAACCCTTGCCCTCAATCTGGATATTCACCATGGGGTAAATTTTCTTGAATTCTTCCAGCCATAGGGTCATTAGATTATTCATAGTATCCGATCCGATGCTATTGGCATTGCCACTGATACCCACAGCTTTCTTATATTTGGGAATTTTAGGATCTACCACAGTCATTTGGGCTGAAATCTCTCCAAAGAATACTATCAACATAATTATCTGAAACCAGAGGACGAGATTTGATTTATACATTTTTTTCTCCTTGATTATCGTTTCAGCCCTTATTTTAAAAACCCAGTGTTACAATTTGATTACAATTTTGAAAATTTATGATAAAGTTTCATTCAAATAATAAAAAATTTATCTCCGTTAAATCTAACTTTGAAGAATGACCATTTTTTATAAGGCGTGACTATCCTGGCTTTCAAGGAGAATATTCGTGCTTTTACAAATAAATGCTAGGCCATGAATTATAAAAACAAAATTAAACAGTTTTGATACTATTTATATATAACTTTTTTAGATTCTTGTCATTTTTTTCATTCAGAACTTTTCCCTTACGTAAAGCTTATCAGATACGTTTTATTAATTGGGTTAAAATCCATAGTTCCCTCTTTGAAGATAAAAAATTTATTTGTTACAAATGGAAGGTTAAATAAATTTCAAGTATAAGGTTTGCCTAATACCTCATAGTGGAATAAAGTAAGAATTAGGATAGAATTCATAAAATTTAAAATTATCATGGCATGGATACGTTTGAATAAAACTAAATTCGCATATTCTTTTTCATTTTTCTAAAAATTAATAACTAGTATGAAAAACATCGAGCAAGCTATTCAATTCGCAAAAATTTTAGTTCAGGTAAGCAGTCGGCCGATCATCTGTTATTACCGCCGGGAGCTGGTGGTAGAAAATAAAGCGGATGCTTCTCCGGTAACTATTGCCGATCGTCAGGCCGAAGAAGAAATGAGACGGTTGATCATGAGGCAATATCCAGAGGATGGAATCATCGGCGAGGAATTCGGCCATCATCAACCCGATGCAGATTACCAGTGGGTGCTGGATCCGATCGATGGCACCAGAAGCTTCATCAGCGGTGTTCCACTCTTCGGTACCTTAATCGCATTAACGTATCGAAAGAAACCAATTTTAGGGCTCATGAATCTTCCGATTTTAAAGGAGCTGTTGATCGGTACTCCTCAACAAACCACACTCAACGATAAAAAAGTAATGATGCGAGAACGAACTCGATTATCCGATGCGGTTTTACTGGCCACCGATCATCTGCACATCCGGAAATATCAAAACGCAAAAAATTTTGAGGATCTGATCACACAGGTCAATTTTTATCGCACCTGGGGGGACTGCTTTGGTTATTATTTGTTAGCCTCTGGTTTTGCTGACATTATGGTAGATGCCATTACTGCACCGTGGGATTCGTTGGCGATTATCCCCATCATCCAGGGCGCTGGAGGAATCGTCACCGATTATAAAGGAAATGATCCGGTAGGTGGAACCAGCCTGGTCGCTGCTCATCCATCCTTGCATCAGCAAGTGATTGAGATACTTAACGCATAAAACTATGGCTGCTAAAAATAAATGGGTTTTACATCAATTATCATCAGAATATCAACGGGTGCAGATCTGAAAATGTCTCTTCTATGGAGCTCAATATTCATTTGTAAAAGGGAAAAATTAACGTGGATGATTAGTCCCGATTAACATTTCTCACCATCGCCCAAAAACACAACTCTTTACTGTAAACTATTAACTTCAAACTATTTCAGACTATTTACCGACGGTGGTACTTTGCGCGGAAAATTTTCTATCCCCATCAACTGGCTGATCAAAATAGGAAGCTGGGTATTATCCTTTAATCCGGTGAATACCTGAGCCTGTGCACCAGCCGCAAACAATGGTACCGGGGTTCCGGTGTGACCGGTGGTTCCCCATTTCAGCTTAATATCTCTCCCCTCCTGAGTTCCTCCAGCGATAAGTAGACCCCCTGTTTCATGATCGGCGGTGACCACAATCAGGGTGTGTTTATCCTCTTCAGCAAATGCCAATGCGACAGCTACCGCCTCATTCAACTCTCTCATTTCCTGAATTAAATAAGGAAAATCATTTTCATGGGCCGCCCAGTCGATCTGGCTTCCTTCTACCATCAGGAAAAAACCTTTTTTATTTTCCTGTAATAAATCAATCGCCTTTTCAGTCATCTCTTTTAAGGATGGTTCGGTGGATTGATGACTGAGGGCGTCGGCAGCAAATAAACCCAATAATGGTAGTTTAACATCAGACTGTAACTGATTCTTATCTTCGACAATTTGATATCCCAGAGAGGCGGCTTCGGTAATGAGATTTCTATCATCTTTTCGTTGGCTGAGAGAATCCGTTTGGGGGATAAAAAATGCTTTTCCCCCTCCCATCATTAAAGGAATTCGAGCAGCCAGCAGTTGGGAGGCAATCACATCCTCCTGCTGGCGCGATATGACGTGGGCGGCAAATCCAGCGGGGGTGGCATGAGTAATGGAGGAAGTAGCGATCAAACCGGTGGCGAACCCTTTATCTCGCGCCGCTTCTAAAATACTGTAAAGAATGAGAGAATCAGGGGAAAGTCCGATAATACCATTCTGAGTTTTGAAGCCTGTCGCCAGGGCAGTGGCGCCAGCAGCAGAATCGGTAATCAGTCTATCCACGGAATGGGTGGTGACAAAACCGGTTACCGGCATTTTCTCAATGGCAAAATGATCATTCAGTCCCTGTTCATAGATTCGGGTGGCAATGACATGAGAAATGCCCATTCCATCTCCAATGAAAAAGATTACATTCTTTACCCTGTTTTCTGATATAGGAGTAGAGCTTAAAAAAAACAGAAAAATTACAAATAGTAGTAAAAGAATTAATAACCTTTTATTCATTTTTTAAATAAATCCTTGTTATTATTAAAATCATTTAGTTTTTTCAGGACTGAATTTAATGGCTACCGCTAAGAATAAAAAATGATAATAAAAATCAACTGGATTTTAAAACCGTCGTTATGAAATCATTAAAAAATTGACAAAGTCTGATGCGAGGGAAAGTAGTTTTATGGCAGAAAGATAAAATATAACTTATAAAATTCTTATATATCATCTACATCTATTTACCACTATACTATTCATTTTTTAGTCTTCACTATCTTTCAGCCTATTGTCTGATTAAACAGCGAAATAATGATCATAGCCAGAATCGTACGAAAACTGTTAAATTGAAAAAACCGGGCATAATAGATTGCCCGGTATTTCTATCTGAAAATTGTTTATTTCGATTTAATCCACTGGTTGACCTTTACACCAGATTATTAATCTATTCCAATTTTTTTAATTCTTCACTGATAATTTCAGGTGGAAGTGGTAGATATCCATCTTTAATAACAACCTGTTGACCCTCGTAACTCAAAACAAACTTTAGAAATTCCTTTACCAGCGGGTCAAGCGGTTTACTGGGATGCTTCACTATATAAATGTACAGGTAACGGGATAAAGGATATTTGTTGCTAATAACATTTTCGTAGCTTCCATCATAACAGATCCCTCCTTTTTTTTCAGAAATAGACAAGGTTTTTACACCGGAAGTTTTATAACCAATACCGCTATAACCTATGGCATATTTATCCTCAGTGATGCCCTGTACCACCGAGGCAGATCCTGGTTGTTCTTTCACCATATCTTTGAAATCACCTTTATCGAGTACGTGATCTTTAAAAAATCCATACGTTCCGGAGGCGGAATTTCGACCAAATATACTGATTGGTTTATTCATCCATTCCCCTTTTAACCCGATTTGTCCCCAAACTGTGATATCTTCGGCTGAATTTCGCTTGCGTGTTTTTGAGAATATCGCATCTACTTCCTCAAGAGAGAGACAATTCAGAGGATTATCTTTATGCACAAAAACGGCCAGCGCATCCAAGGAAGTTCGGATCGCGGTTGGTTTAAAACCATACTTTGCTTCAAAAGCATCTATCTCTTTAGCTTTCATCTCACGGGACATCGGACCAAATTGTGCTGTTCCTTCCACTAAGGCCGGTGGAGCAGTAGATGATCCTTTTCCTTCAATTTGAATATTCACCAGTGGGTAAATCTTTTTGAATTCTTCCAGCCAGAGGGTCATCAGATTGTTCATAGTATCTGATCCAATACTGTTGGCATTACCACCAATTCCCATTCCTTTTTTATATTTAGGAATCTTGGAATCCACTTGAATCATCTGCGCTTTAAAACCTTTCCCATTCATGCCTATCATAAACAAAACTGCAATAATGTAAAACATTAAATTTTTCATTTGTTTTCCCTTCTCAATAGAACTATCAAAGTTTAAAAAACAACATTATTGGATGACTGACATTAAAAATTAACCGTAAACTGAGATCTGACCCGCCAGAATACATCTTCATTTTCTACTGCTGGCTCCACAATTTCAAGATTGGTTTGTAGACGGGTTTTCTTAGCAAAATAAAGGGCTGGACCAAAACGATAAGAATTTTTCTCCCCCAGGGCATTTGCCTCAGTGTCAATATAAGAGACGCCAGCTGCAAGTTCAAAACCCATTAATCCACCCCATTGATTCATTGGTTCACCCAGCATTTTTTTCCATCGGCCGGTCAAATCCAGAAGCGTATAATTTTGATCATCCTGCGCCTTCACCAGGTATTTATTGAGGGTACCCAAAGCCACTCCTCCTTCAATATCAAGTCCAGCAGGTAAATAGATCCCAAAATCAGGGGCAATAGCGACATTTTTCCCCTTATTACTCAAAGACCCGACTTGATTTCCTAGATAATTGATTACCCCAGATAGTCCGATTTCCACTCTTTTGTCCAGTGATACATCAATTCGTCCAGTTATCATTTTACCATTATTAATATCCGCTGAGAGTTTGTTGCCCTGCTTGATTTGCTTATCGATTTCCGATGCTCCTTCTCCAGAACCGTTTGAATAATTAATGACAAACGAAACATTTGAAATAGGTTTTCCTCCCACTTCAGCTCCTATATGACGGGCTGAGAGCAAGTTGACCACTAAAAACTCGGCAGCATTACTGCGTTCTACTAAAATCAAATCACCAGACGAGCGAATAAATTCTTCCCGCCATACTGGTACTTTGAATTGCCCAAATCGAAAATAATACTTGTCAAACAGTGATACTTTTCCTTCAGCATCTTTCAGCCGCGGGGAATTATCTCTTACTTCCACCTGGACTTTAGTAGTGAAGAAAGGGGTAATCTCAGACTCAAACTGCAACCGAACCCGGCGTATTCTAAAACCGTTGCTGGTGACAGAATCTACAGAGGAATATTTATCATTATAAAGATGCTGAAATTGAACTCTTCCTCCGAGACTCAGACTTTTAGAATTCTTGGCTTTGACCTCCTGAGCATTCGCCCAGCTGATGAGAGAAATGAAGATCAAAACCACTACTACCACTTGATAAATTTTCATAGAACCTCCATTTGATTAATAGATTTAACTGATTATTTAAGGCTACCTATTTTTTAAATTTTCCTTTTCCTACTTCTGTAAAGTTCTGTAAAACCAGAATAATTTTGAAATTCATTATTACAATTGCATTACATTCATATATAAATTTTGTAAATTTTTAGGAACGAAATTACCTAAAAGTTGAGACCGGAATCGCTTAATGAACCATAGAAAAGAATAATTGTAACAAAAAGACAGGCGGAACGAACACATCAATTGAATGAATAATTTACAAAATAGTCCATCCTATAAAATTTCATTTGCAGATTGGTCTGAACTCAAATATAATTCAGAAGTTTCTATAAAACCGAAAAACAAAAAAACAAATTTTTCATGGTATATGCTTTAACCCAAATCATCACAAAGATACGAAGACCGAAAAAAAATTTTGAAGGATAGTAATAAAACGCTTTGAATGAGCAGATAGAAATGATCAAGATGAATAAAATGGATAGTAAATATGATTGACAGGAAAAGGATGGAAGTTGAAACTAAATTGCTGATCATCGCTCCGAATCCAGAGACATTTCTTAGACATATGGCCAATACATCGACTATTTTAAATTATCAACTACGCAAAAAGGGTAGAAGAAAGATCAGAGACATCTACCTGGATACTAAATCGGGTGATCTGAAAACAAGACGTCTGGCACTGCGTCTTCGCAAGATGAATAATAACTATCTTCTCACCCTGAAAGGAAAAACTGTTATCTATGACTGGGGTGGAGTGGAGCGATTAGAAATTGAACTTCCATGGTCACTAAAATCAGTTAAACAAATGAACAGAATTCTAACTGAAAATCAGATTCCATTTATTTTTTCCGAAAACTTATACCGAACGCTAAATCCTGTCAATTATCTATACCAGCTCACTGATATCGAAATTATCCAGGATCGGGAAACCCGGCGACTGATCAGATACATAACCCACAAAGAACATCCTGAAAAGATCCTGGCGGAGATGGCCCTTGATATTGTATCATACCATCTGCAAAATTTGTTGATCCATCAGGCTGAAATTGAACTGGAAGCCAAATCGTCTGCAGGAATAAAAGCCATCCAGCACATTCATACCTTCCTCTTACAAAAATACCCCGATGCCCTGAGAAGCTGGACCCTCAGCAAATTGACCACCGGCTTGCTGCTGGAAAAAATGTCCCAATCCGAAACCCTTTCATCCTTTCTTAATGACCAGAATTTTTTAATCCCGGAAATGTATGAACGGATGCTGAAAAATTTGAACACTTTATATTTGGAATAATTGACAGGAAAGACGGATCCCGGTTATGTAATTTTTGACAGGATAACAGGATGAAAATGATTCATAAAAAACCTTCCATATCTTTTCATAAATTTTTATTCAGTAAAAAATCTTTCAATTTATACAGCCAATCCTGTTATCCTATCAAAATAAATTCCGGTCAACCTTAGTCTGGTTTTGCGCAATATAGTAATTTCTTATTCTTTAAACGACAACCTTTAACATCTCATACTCACCATAAAACGACATATGGATTGGTCGAAAATAGCAAAATATCAATCAGATGGTGAGAAAAATTTTAACGCATCAGAACAACCTTCTTCATCTCAGTCCAATTGGCAGAGGCCACTTTCAGGAGATAGATGCCAGAAGCCACGCGCTCACCATCCTGATTCTCGCCATTCCAGATAATTTTATGCCGACCAGCGGTCTGCCCGGAGTGGTGGAATTCTTTAATCTGCCGACCTAACAGATCATAAACGATTATGGAAACTGCGGAAGGTTGTGGTAGCATATATTCAATGGTCAGAGACGGGTTAAACGGATTCGGATACGGTTCATATAAAATATACTCACCAGGTAATTGATCTTCAGTAATTCTGGTGGCCACGCTATCAAAACCGGCCAGCATGGCCAGACTGCCAATGGCTAACTTGGCAATTTTTTCAAAATAACTCGGTCGCAAGGTAGACAGCACATCATTGACGGTGTGATAATAGGGCGTAAAATCCTGAAAATCTTCGATAAGCAGGATGGCCGGATATCCATAGTTCCAGAAAGAAGCGTGGTCACTGGCCCCGGTGCTGCCGGAAGTGATATACTCGGTAATCAAAGAAAAACCCCAGTTTATGTTATTGTTCCGTACCAGATTCCCGATTTCTTGTGAATTAAGCATGGTACCGGCATGGATCTCCATCCGACCATCATTATTTCCATCATACCCGATCATATCCAGATTGATGACTCCCAGAATCTGGTCGCCACTGGCAGAGGCCTGTGCGGCATAATGGGCGCTTCCCACCAGTCCCTGTTCTTCTCCGGCAAATAACACAAATCGAACTGAATGCTGGAGATTATATCTGGCCAGCACTCGTGCTGCCTCTAACACGGTTACAGTCCCGCTGGCATTATCGTCCGCACCAGGTGCCAGAGGACCGGATGGCATATCATCGTAATGAGCACAAATGATGTAATATTGATTCGGCCAAAGAGTACCGACTTTGGTAGCAATTACATTATTTAAAGAAGCCTGCGGTAAATGTTGTATCTGGGATTGCCAGGTCGTTCCAAATCCCTGATTTCTGGCAAATAATCCATCACCAGCTGCCCAGATATTCTGCGAATCCACAAAATCCACTGCATAAGCATCACTTTGCAAAATATTGGAATCGATGGACCAGTTGCTGCCGCCATTGGTGGTTTTCAGGCAGGAACCGCTCCATCCCACGATGATCCCATTTTGGGCATCGATGAAATCAATGTCATAAAAATAATTGTTGATCGGTACCGAGACCGCGCTCCAGGTGGTGCCACCGTTAACCGTGCGGCGAACCTGGCCATCCCATCCCACCACAAAGCCGGTATCGGGATTCAGAAAATGGACACCGTACAATCGGCTGGTTGTACCCGATGTCTGTAGCTGCCAGGATTCTCCTCCATTGCTGGTGCGAATGATCGTGCCGTTCCTTCCTACCGCCCAGCCGTTCGAGTCATCGACAAAGAAAATATCATATAACCGATTACTGGTCGGTGTGCTTTTTATCTGCCAATTCACACCGCCATTGGTTGTTTTCATAACATTTCCCATATCGCCAGCAATCCAGCCCAGATTTTCATTCCGGAAAAATACGCCAAAATGATAGGAAATAGCCGGGGAAGTTTGCTGCTGCCAGAGTTGACCGGAATTATTGGTGAAGAGTATTCGTCCGTTATCCCCTACCACAAAAGCACGGTGACCATTGAGTGGAAACACCGACCACAAATCTAAACCGCTGCCACTCTGATACTGGAGTGTCCATTGTTGCCCGCCATCATAGGTGCCATAAATGCGATCAGTAGTAATCGCCCAGCCAGTATCGGCCTGACCGGGCGCAAATTGCACATCATAAATGACTCCACCTCCAAAGGGATCCAATTCAACCAGGTACCCCATCTGTTCCAGACGATCTGTTAAATAATTTTGCGCCTTGAAAATCTGCGGATTATTGGAATGTCGCGAAGAAATACTATCCAGTTGACCATAGATCATGCAAGATTCCACCCCGCTTAGATGCCGTTCATATTCATAAATTTGATCGATGCTTACGGAATCCAGAACAGATTGGATAAGATTAGAGATGCCAGCAGGCGTTTTCGGAGTGGCTGGAAAATATTCGAGAGGTTTTACAGGATGATGCTGAAAATGAATCCTTTGCGCTTGCAAAGTGCGCGGCAATTCACCGACGAATTCATGTCTTTTAACCCTTACCAGCGCCCGATTTTCATCATTCCATAACAGATGGACATTCTCACTTCTACGGCTCACCTCTGACCAATCCACTGGAAGAGAGAGCGCATGAAGCCAATAAAATTTACCGGTCTCCACGTCCTCGTCTAAGACGTCATACGAATAACCGACCTGCTGGAGAGACTGAATTTCAGGTACCACTAAAAATTCTGATCCCTGATATTGTTCACTCCATAGAATTTTATCTAAATTCCAGGATTGATAGTCGTTGAGATCGGTGCGGATTAAATACTGGGAATAACCATTGGAAGCCATACTGATAAAAAGCGTTACCAATGCTATTGACCATAGACGTTGTAAATTCTGCATATATGTCCTTTCCTGATAAAAGTAAAAGCTGAATGAATTTAAAGCTCTGCAAAAAATTTCGCAGAGCGTTTCATTTATTATCGAATCGGTTGAATTAATCTGTACACCGGATATTCTGAATTTTCGATCAAATATTCCCGCAAGCGCACTTGTTGTCCGCTGCTCACCGTGCATAAACTAAAACTGGATTGCGGTTCCACCAGAAGTGGAATAAGAATGCCCGCCGGTTGATTCAAATAAATAATCAGACTTCCCGCTGGAAATTCCTTTTGTACCGAGTGAATTTCAACATCCACATAGGGCGTTTCTAATTCTTCTTCAATAAAAGTTGTGACGTGCCGCAGAAAATAGGATTCTACGGTGAGAACCTTGCTTTCCGAAAGCGGATTCATCACCACCTGGTGCCGGGATAAAATTTCAATCAATCGTTTCTCGCTGGATGGGATAACATATCCGATCGGGCGAGAAACACTTTTTTGAACCAGTAAACGAGGATGGAAATTTGGAAGAGCCCGATTTTCTTTCTGCCAGGTGCGAAGATTAAACACCGGGAATTCCACCTGAGATTGAGTGGAATCCGGATAATATTCCATCTGTAAAAAAATCCGATCTGAGAGTCCCTGACCGTTTACAACTTCCTGGCGGGCGGTGGAGACCACTTGAAGAATCTCAGGTCGGAATTCAGCTACACTTTGCAACAAGGCAGTGATGGCCGCCAGTTGTCCCCGGGTGCGATATTCAATTTGGTTCAGTTCATCCGAATATTGGATGCCTTCCAATATATAAGAGATGGTTTGAAAAATTCCCAGGCTTTGCCGACCGTCATTGATGGCGGTAGTGCTGTAGCGCAGGCGAGAGTTTTCGAAAGGTGTCCCCACAATATATTCATGAAAACTGAAACCGGCGGTTTTGACTTTTTCACCAACCACCGGTAACAAAATGTTCTTCCCAAAATTCAGCAGGGATGGGGAAATATTCAGATTGCTCACTGCCCCCAGCTGCTCATCGGCATATTTGATAAATCCATTAGCCATCCAGCGATCGAGAACGGCAGTATATTCATGCACATCCAGTGTGACTTCCGGCATCCATTTTAAAAATAGCTGATGAAGGGCAAAAGTTTCCGGTTCGGTGAGAATCACATGATTGCGATTCAGATCGACCTGGCGGGCATTGTGGCGCTGATTGACTTCGGCCCCGTCTGGATTGAGCTGCGGAATTAAAATAATATCCATGGATTTTAATAAAGATTTTTTCTCATTCAGCAGTTGTCGCGCCAAAATGAGAGCGGCTTCTTTCCCAGAAGGTTCATCCCCATGCTGCTGGCAGAAGACCAGCACAACAGGCTTGATTGTTCGCTGACTGCCAAATATTTTATCCTCACTGTAAAACAAAGCGAGTATATTTCTTCCCTGCACTGATTGACCAATAACTTCGGACTTCAAGATCTTCGATTTTGTGCCGAGTTCATGCAGGTATAGCATCAGATCTTCATAACTGCTGAGCGCCGTAAAACCGCTTTTTTCTAAGGGAGTGGACAGCTTTTGTTGGGCAAAGAGATTCGCTGTAATAATCAGAATGAAAAATAACACGTCAATCTTTTTCATCAAGTCCCCTATCCTATTTCCCACTTACGACCACCGATAAAGTAACAGAAGACGTTCACTTTTTCAATTGATTAAAAAATTAATTAAGCCTCACCCCAAAGGTAGAGACATTACAAAATAAAAAATATAAAATATAAAATAGATCGATCGATATACTTTTTTGATTCTTATCTTTCTGTGATTTCCACATGAGGTCAATTTCCAGCATAGAGGCTGAGCCCACAGAGAAATGAATACAAAATATAAAATATTAAATTTAAAATAAAACTAGTAACCGAGCTTTAGCTCGGTGATCAGAAAAATAATTTTCCCACAGATAAGGACATTACAAAATAAAAAGTATAAAATACAAAATAAAAATAGGTCGATCGATATACTTTTTTGATTCTTATCTTTCTGTGATTTCCACGTGAGGTCAATTTTCAGCATAGAGGCTGAGCCCACAGAGAAATGAATACAAAATATAAAATATTAAATTTAAAATAAAACTAGTAACCGAGCTCGGTGCATAATGAAGTCTATTATTTTAAAAAACCATCATCAAAAAGCATTAACAAATTTTAACTATGAAATATAAACTATTACTTATAACCTATTTCTGACTCTGCGCTTCTTTCATCGAAAAAAAATTCTTAAATTAAAATTTTAGTTAGCGCTGAAAACGAGAAAGAACATCGCTTATGCCCTGGTTTCTAAGAATGCATCTGCTCATTTTTCCTTTGATTCTGCTGGTACAGATCTATGTGACCATTGGGCTGTATCTATCGCTAAAAAAACTTTTCCCGTCGACTCAAAAACTTTTCAAAATAGGCCTGTCATCTGCCCTGCTATTCCTCAATCTCTTTCCCATTCTGCTGCTCATTCTTAGAATAACCAACAGTTCTCCGCGTTTATTTATTTTTGAAAATAATTTACATTTCCTGGATTACGTTCTGCTTTTTCCCTACTGGTGGGGTCTGATCACCGCGGTCGAAATCCTTCCCTACTTTATCGAAATTGATTTACTGCTTTTACTGGCGGTTCTGATCCGCTGGAGCAAAAGAGAATTATTGCATAAAATTTTCCCCTGGGCAAAAATCGTGATCGTATTGATTATCATGCTTCACACCCTTTTCCGGATATATGTCGATACCTATCAGGTGCGGGTAGCGAATCACACCGTGCAGATAAAAGATCTGCCTGCTTCCCTGCAAAATGTAAAAATAACTTTAATCGGCGACATTCAGGTGGATCGCTACACACAGTCGAATAAACTAAAACAGTTGGAGCAGCGCATCAATCAGGCGAATTCTGAATTACTGTTTTTCACCGGCGATCTGGTCACCAGCGGACAGCATTTTATTCAGCAGGGATTAGAATTTTTATGCCGACAAACGCCCACTGCCTTGCGCTTTGCCTGTATGGGCGATCATGATTTCTGGGCAAATTCAACGAAAATACCGACTGGTTTGAAAAACTGTGGCTGGAATTTTCTGGAAAATAATCATCAGGTGATTGATTACCAGGGACAGCGGATTTTGATCACCGGCATCACGCACATCTACAGTCAACAAATAGAAACCGGCCATCTGGCCTCTATCTTGCAGAATGCTCCCCAGGCAGACCTAAAAATACTGCTGGTGCACCAGCCGGCACCATTTATTGTGAGCACTGCCGAAAAATACGGGTACCATCTAATATTAGGTGGACATACCCACGGCGGACAGATTCAATTCCGATCGATGGGTTATACCTTAACCCCCAGCATGTTTGAAACGCCTTACTACAGTGGTCTTTATCAAGTCGGAAACAGTCGTGTGGTGGTTACCAATGGAGTGGGATTAACGCTGGCGCCGGTGCGCTATCGGGCCAGCGCTGAAATCAATGTGATCACTCTGACTGCTCACTGATATCAAAGGAAACTCATCGTGATAGGTGGCAGCCAATGAAACGCTCACTCACCAATCATGAATTACTTTTCGGCTGTTAATGATGATGTCCACCGATCCCGTGAACATGACCATGCCTTAATTCTTCCTCAGTTGCCTCGCGAATACTCAGAAGCTCCACTTCGAAATTTAAGGTTTTTCCTGCTAAAGGATGATTGAAATCGATGGTGATATCATCGCCTGACACGGCACTGATAAAAAACGGCATGTGCCGTCCATCGCCCATGTCGGCCATATAGCGTGATCCTACCTTCAACTCCATATCCGGCGGAAAATCAGAACGCTTCACCTGCTGAATCCCTTCCTCCTGAATTTCACCATATCCCTCTTCGGGGCTCAGCGTGACTGATTTTTTACTGCCGATCAGCATCTCCCCTATTTTTTCTTCCAGCTTGGGCAGAATTTGATTCTGACCGCTTAAGAAAGAATAGGGATCATTAGCAGTGGCCTGATCCACTATTTTACCCTCATCGTCCTTCACGGTGTAAGCAATCGTTACCACTTTGTTAGAGGCTAATGCCATAAATATCCTTTCATAAATTTATCCTATGATAAAAACTCCTCGATAAAGTTACAATCAATAATTTTATTTTTGGTTCATCCTATTAATGCGTACCTGGATTTATGAATACTATAAATTTTCAGGAGAAAGTTATTCATGTTTCGGAATCCGTAAGCTTGTTTTTTCAAGGTCTTAATCTTGTTAATAATTCCTT